>OKUC01000804.1_pt1 | contig 13633 bp, 8 predicted proteins | sample 1606761 | NCBI WGS metagenome assembly OKUC01 (sample SAMEA3882542, study PRJEB24775) | human gut metagenome | biome: human-associated habitat; feature: intestine environment; material: feces | place: Netherlands | collected 2009/2010 | reverse complement strand
CCCGCCATTGCCGACATCGGGAAAGAAGCGGGAAAAATGCTGGTAGTCACCACACTCATAGCGTATGGAGCAACCTTGTTTTCGGGATTCCTTTCCTACTTTACAGGCATCACATTTTTTCCGTCGATGATTACTCCCGGCGCTTCTATCGAACAGATAAGCGAAGCCCATGATATCGTGCCTTTTTTCACGGTAGCCATTCCACCTGTCATGAATGTGATGACCTCACTCATTCTTGCTTTTACACTGGGACTGGGCATCGCCCACTTGAACACCACAGCACTCAAAGATGTATGTAATGACTTTAAGGATATTATCATTAAAACCATTCAAGTCATCATCCTGCCATTACTACCAATCTATATCTTCGGCATTTTCTTGAATATGACGCATTCGGGACAGGTTATGAATGTATTATCGGTCTTCATCAAGATTATCGGAGTTATCTTCCTGCTGCATATTTTCCTGCTCATTTTCCAATACTCCATTGCGGCTCTGTTTGTCCGCCGCAATCCGTTTCGTTTGTTGGGGAGAATGCTTCCGGCTTATTTCACTGCGTTGGGTACACAGTCGTCGGCAGCCACCATTCCTGTCACCCTGCGACAAAGCATCAAGAACGGAGTGAGTGAAGACATTGCCGGCTTTGTAATCCCGCTGTGCGCCACTATTCATTTATCGGGTAGTACACTGAAAATAGTGGCATGCGCACTGGCACTGATGATGATGCAGGGAATGCCCTTCGACTTCCCGATGTTTGCCGGGTTCATCTTCATGCTAGGCATCACAATGGTAGCTGCACCGGGTGTTCCGGGTGGCGCAATCATGGCTGCACTGGGCATCCTTTCCTCCATGCTGGGCTTCGGCGAAAGTGAACAAGCCCTGATGATAGCACTCTACATTGCAATGGATAGCTTCGGAACTGCATGTAATGTAACAGGCGATGGAACGATAGCCCTGATCATCGATAAGTTTTTCGGAAAGAAATAACTATGATTTAAAACACCGGCATCTGCCAAATAAAGCCCACAGACACTCGATTAGTCGAATAATTATCTTCTCCCAGTGCTTTAGCCCGGTCGGTAAATCGATAAGAACGACCGGTATAAGCCAGGAAGAAATGCAAATTGGTCTCCATCGGATAATACTCAATACCGCCTACATACCCCCATGCCGTACGGTATTTCCCTTTTTCCACCTCATCACTGCTTTTATAAACGGAAGCTGTTTCATACATACCTTTGGCAAACAGATTCCATTTCGGAGCAAATCGATAGTTGACATGAAGCACGTATGACATATATTCGGCGTTAAATACATTATGATTCAGGTCACCACCTATCATTCTTGTTATGATTCCCTTGCGGTCTACTCCTTCACGAGAATACATCCAGTCAAAATAAGCATGCCACTGAGGATTGAAATTGAACTCATTACCCAAAGCATAATAATACATTTTCTCGCCTTTTGTTTCGTTCATAACAGAGGCAGACCACCGGGTCTTGAATACATCCAGGAAGTTACCATTCCAGTTCAAGGTGTAAACCAACGGAAGCTTTGTCCGTTCCAAGTCGCCATACATCTCTTTGGAAGGTCCATTCAGGCTGTTCAATACTTGAAACTGAATTTGCTGGTAAGGATTATAATTATAGGCCACATTCAATCCGGTCATGAAGTTGTTCATGTTCTCTATCATGTCGCTGTATTCGTAAATGTCAATCGGGTTGACATCAAACTCAATTCCTCCGTAAGCAGTGCATTGCTTGCCGGCAAAGAACGAAAACTTATCAAGTTTGACACCTATACCTGCATAGTCAATACTGGTAGGAACATTGTCAATATTACCCGATCCATCATTACCACGATTAAGACGCTGCCGATAACGATAGCTCAGCCAATCGTTGATATTACCCTTCATTTCGATGCGGAGCTGTTTCATCTCGAATGCCCCTTGATCGAAACCGGACTCATTCCATTTCATATTGAAGTCACCATGCATGTTGAGATAGAGATTGAACTTATCGGTTTTCTTTTTTATACCGGTCACCTCTTCAAAGAGGCTTTTATCGTCCGACATGAAATCACTTTTTGAAGATTGTGCATATAGCGAGTGTGAGCCTGACATGGCAATGGCCGTCAGGCATAATAACATTATCCTTTTCATAATTAAGTATGGTTTAGGTTATTGGAAATAAATGAAAACGGGAGTGTTTCAAAACTAAAATGGCCTATCCAACCGTCAGCTGTAAGGGCAGGGTTTGCCTGCCCGAAGACACAAAGCAAACTGTTTTCGGGCAAGCGAATCTTGCCCCTACGAACTAAACGACAGCATTATCCGCGTTCTGACACAACCCCAAACACCGGGCACCTGCCCTATGTAAATCAATTAATACTCGTTGAAGTATTGCTGAATCTTCTTCCAGTCATTTGTCTTTGTCAACGCAAGCATCAACAATACACGTGCTTTCTGCGGATTCAGTTCTTGAGAAGCAACAAACTGATATTTATTGTCATCCACTTCTGCATCAAGAGTGGTAGGACCTGTCGGAACACGGCTGGAGCGAACGACCAGAATCCCCTGTTTACGCGCTTTTTCCAACATGGGGAACAGGTTCTGATGAATGTTGCCGTTTCCCACACCGGCATGCACAATACCCTGATACCCCCCGTTGAGGAACGGAGTCATCACATCGGCATCTACATTGGAATAGCTATAGACAATACCCACTTTAGGCAATTTATCTAGATTTGTCACATCAAACTCTGACTTGGTAGTATGGCGTTTCAAAGACTCCATATTATACGACACTTTTCCATTAAGAACATATCCCAGCGCACCCGAATTAGGAGACTGGAAAGTCTGCACATCTACCGTATTCATCTTGGTTGCTCCCTGAGCGCCCAAGATCAATCCGTTCATTGCAATCACCACTCCTTTTCCTTTCGATTCTTTGGCGGCAGCAGTAACTACTGCATTATAAAGGTTCAAAGGACCATCGGCACTCATTGCCGTAGAAGGACGCATCGCCCCGACCAATACCACCGGTTTATCACTCTTCACGGTGAGATTCAGGAAAAATGCCGTTTCTTCCATCGTATCTGTCCCATGAGTTACCACGATACCATCTACATCATCACGCTTGAGCAGTTCATTGATACGTTTTGCCAATGTCAGCCAAACGGCATCATTCATATCCTGAGAACCAATCTTTACAATCTGTTCACCGGTCACATTGGCAATCTTATTCACTTCGGGCACTGCATCCAGCAATGTGCCGATAGCCACTTGTCCGGCTGTATAATTCGTATTGGTAGCCGAAGCACCGGTTCCGGCAATTGTTCCTCCTGTTGCCAAAATATGAATATTAGGCTTTTGGGCAACTGCTGCAAAGGCGCCGAATAACAACGTCACAGCCAGCAAACTGAGTTTTCTTAATCCATTCATAATTTTTTCTAGTTTAGGTAGTTAATATATTGAGACTATAATATTTGTATGAGCAACAGTCCGATAACAATCGATACAATTGTGGCTACAAGACCGGGCATCATAAAAGAATGGTTCAACACCCATTTCCCGATACCGGTAGTTCCTGTACGGTCAAAGTTTATGGCAGCAATCACAGTCGGATAGTTGGGAATAAAGAAATAACCGTTTACGGCCGGGAACAAGGCTATCAGCATCATTGGCGAAATGCCCAAAGCAATGCCCAGAGGCACAATAGCGCGCACAGTCGCCGCCTGACTGTAAAGCAGAATAGACATTACAAACAATGCCACACCGAAAAGCCACGGCATCTGACGGACAATTCCTTCAATAGAACCTGTCAATTCTGTTATATTACCATTAATGAAGGTATCCCCCATCCATGCGATACCGAAAATAGCAATCACTGCCTGCATCCCTGCCGGAAATACACTTCCCTGAGTTGCCTTGATACCGTCAGTACGCGAGATAATCAAAATGAGTGCGGCAGCCGATAACATCAGAATTTCAATCAGTGAAGGCATGTCCATTACTTTTCCGTCAAACGAAGGACGAAGACCGGGAATAGAACCGAACAGCACAATCAGCAGAGTGGCCACAATGAAGATAATCACAGAAAGACGTGCCTGAAACATATTCTTGACGTCATTCAGCTCCACGTGCTTATCCTCCAACAGACCTTCTTCCATACGACGCAGATACTCAGGGTCTTCCATCAGTTCCTTACCTACTCTCATCGAAGCGAAAGCGCCTACCAGCACACCTATCAAGGTAGCAGGAATAGTTATTTTCAATATATCAAACAGGGTAATGTCAAAACCGGTAAGCAACCCGAGAAGTGCCACGGTAGCAGCAGAAATAGGGCTTGCCGTAATAGCCTGTTGAGATGCGATTACCGCAATACCCAAAGGACGTTCGGGACGGATTTTTGTTTCAGCGGCAACTTCGGCAATCACGGGAAGTACAGAATAAGCTACGTGTCCTGTTCCGGCAACAAAAGTAAACAAATAAGTCACCAACGGACTCAGAATAGTAACATGTGCCGGATTACGGCGCAGCAAACGTTCTGCCAGCTTGACCATAAAGTCCAATCCGCCTGCCGCTTGCATACAGGATGCGGCAGATATAACGGCAGCAATCATCAACATCACATCAATGGGAGGCGCAGTAGGCTGAAGTCCGAAGACAAAAGTCAAAATAGCGAGGCCCACACCTCCCATCACTCCAAGTCCGATACCTCCTAAACGGGCACCTACAATAATAGCGGCAAGTACAAATAGTAGTTGTAATAACATGATTCGTTTTTATCGTTATAAAAATACATTTTTAATTCTCATAACAAATATAGACCAATTCTGTTCTATAAACCGTAAAAAAGCGGAGATTTTTCTTTTTTTTCACTACCATAAGAAGAAAAGGCGTAGTTTTGCAAGTAGTCAGCCAAACATTTTTCCGGCTTAATTGTTTAACATAAAATAGTTATATAATAATAAAGTAATGAACAGAATCTGCAATCTTTTTGGTATTACATATCCTATTATCCAAGGGGGTATGGTATGGTGTAGCGGATGGCGGCTGGCCTCCGCCGTGAGCAATGCAGGAGGACTCGGTCTGATTGGCGCCGGCTCCATGCACCCCGAAACACTCCGCGAACATATTCGGAAATGTAAAGCAGCCACAGAAAAACCTTTCGGAGTGAATATCCCGCTGATGTACCCCGAGATAGATACAATCATCCAAATCGTAATCGACGAAGGAGTAAAGATTGTCTTTACTTCTGCCGGAAATCCGAAAACATGGACAGAACATCTCCATCAGCATGGTATAACAGTAGCCCATGTCGTGGCAAGCAGTAAGTTTGCTGCCAAATGTGAAGAAGCAGGTGTAGATGCCATTGTTGCCGAAGGCTTTGAAGCAGGCGGTCACAACGGTCGTGAAGAAACCACTACCCTATGTCTGCTACCTGCCATAAAAAAAATTACAACCGTTCCGGTTATGGCAGCAGGAGGCATCGGCTCCGGTGAAAGTATCTTGGCCGCCATGACACTGGGGGCCGATGGAGTCCAAATAGGTACACGTTTTGCATTGACCGAAGAAAGTTCGGCACATTTCACATTCAAGGATCGTTGTCTGCGGCTGAATGAAGGCGATACCCAACTCACATTAAAACAGCTTTCGCCTGTCAGACTCGTAAAAAATGAATTCTTCAAGCAAGTGGAAGAAGCAGAGACACGCGGTGCATCTGTAGAAGAATTAAGAGAATTATTGGGCAAGGGACGTGCCAAGAAAGGTATTTTTGAAGGAGACATTTACGAAGGTGAAGTGGAAATAGGACAAATAGCGTCTTCTGTACATAGTCTCAAAACAGCAGAGGAAGTAATCAAGGAATTGATAAACGATTTTAATGCAGCATTAAAACGTACAAAAGAAATACCTTCTTTTATCCTATAATTAATAACTTGCATCGATTTATATTTATATCCGGGCAGACTTATCTATATGCCCGGATATATCCATGAAAACGCGATGTGTTTTTTCAATAGCTATTCATTTCTTTTCAGGTGCAATGAGCCGGTAATACACATCGGCAATTCATCTTTATAATGTGTCACCATTATCATTGTTTTATCCCTGCGCCGGCAGAAAGTCTCAATAATATCTTTCACCAAACGGCGGTTTATCAAATCGAGTCCATGCAACGGTTCATCCAATATCAGTAATTCCGGGTCTTTAACAAAGGCACGTGCCAACAAAACCAAACGTTGTTCTCCGCTGGAAAGCTGTAAGAAACTACGCTCCTTCAAGTCTGCAATACCAAAAATATCCATCCACCACTCACAAGTTTCCATCTGTTCGGGACGCGGACGTTTATAAAGCCCCACCGAATCATGCAATCCGCTTGCCACAATATCAATGGCCGGTAAATTCTTTAAATAGGCACGATGCATCTCCGGGCTGACATACCCGATATGCTTCTTTATTTCCCAAATGCTCTCTCCTGATCCGCGCTTACGCCCGAACAAGGTTATATCACAGGCATAGCTCTGCGGATTATCAGCACAAACCAAACTCAGCAATGTAGATTTTCCGGAACCATTATCTCCGCTAAGAGCCCACTTCTCACCACATTTCACACTCCAATCCAACTCTTTCAGGATAGTCCTTTCACCGTAACGGATACTCACTTTATTCAAATCTACCACATGGTCGGTATGATAAAAGCCATCACCATAAGGAAGAGCCAAGATACGTTCTTCTTTCTCCTTTGAGAGCACACGTTCGGGGACAGGCTTGCAACCGGCAAGATAAGCTTTCAACGTAATTTTATCACCGCACATACGATTTTCTACAGGAATTACGTGCGTAATCAACGAAGGTATATCATCTGTCTTTGAAAGTACCAGAATTACTTGCAGACAAGTCATCCGTATAAGTTCGCAAAGCAATGCATGAAGTTGGTCACGTGTCTTGGCGTCAAGTCCGATAAAAGGATTATCCATTATCAGCACACGAGGGTTACTCAACAAAGTCTTGGTCAACTGAAATTTACGTAACTCTCCACTCGATAGCAGAATAATATGTTTATCCAGCATCGTTTCTATGTCGAACAAGTCATACAACGTTTTTTTCAGTTCGGGATTCGTAGCTTTCGGCAAAAGGTCACGAACGACAGGCGTTTCATCAAAATCATGGGTATTCCAGCGCTGTTGATAATAATAATTACCGTCTGCATCCCCATAAGAGTCCCTGAAAGCAATATATTTTATATTATCATACACCATCTTTGAGGGAGAAGGCGAGAAATCATACTTCACTTCGTTCATTAATAGCGGCCAACGCCCGATAATAGTATCCACCAATATGCTTTTTCCTGCTCCGTTCGGACCTACAATAGCAATATGTTCACCTTCGGCAAGCGTCATGTTTATCGGCTTTTTCATCCGATAAAGCGGATGACGGACAACCCCGTTCTCAATAGCAATAATATTCTGCATTTCAATATCTCATTTTAGTCTTAAACAGAATACAAAGGTAGATAAAATTTAATAGAGCGCTTACCCCATCCCTATATTTTTCTTGCCCGGAAAACATTCGTCAGAGCATAGAAAAATATGGGTTTTAGCATAAAAAGTTAGGTTTTTTCATCCTTTTGTCATAACTTCGTGCACTTTTTTGGAGAAAACTTATGTATATATTCCGTTCTATTTACGAAATCATAAATACCATATACACGGCAAAAACATTGCTGACGGAAATGTTCGAAAAGAGAAAAACCATCAGTTTCAGATACATCGATGCCTTAGAATTATTAAAAGACGATGAAAATCGCCTTAAAATATTAATTGAAAAAGAAGTGATTCACCAAAATGGCAACTTCTTGGAGCTGGACGTGCGTTTTCTCGATTTCTTTGAAACGCTACTTGAAGCCAACGAAGAAATCGACACAGCCACAATTGACGAAAACATCGAATACCTGCACGAGCTGATGGATTATTATCTGAAAGAAAAGATACAATCACGCAAAGAGAGCTATGTGAGGAACATCAAACTGACGTTCCAGAAAATAGCTCGCGTAACAATACGCAATATCATGAATTTGCAAAACAGTATCGACAACACTTTCAAACATGAACCAACATACCAAATCAAAATAGCCAAGCTGAAGAATCTGGACAAGAAGCGCATCAATATACAGAATCTCATTGACTCCACCGAGCACCTGATTCTACATGAAGAGCGACTTTTTTTCCAACAAGCCACCGATGAGGAATTAGGACGCATCTTGCTGGAACTGCGTCAGGAGTTGCAATTGTCTGCTCACAGCCTCATACGGGCGCAACAGGATATAATCAACTATCTGAACCAAATAAAGAATCAAGTAATATTGGTAGAGAAAATCCGAAAAGTAAAGTATCTGCAAGACCAGTTTGAACTGCGTGCCCGAAGCAACCTGGCAGAAGTAATGGAGAATGAACATTCCGTCTTGTTGGAAGGCTGTACACAGACTTCATTCAAACTATCACCCGAATATCTGGCAAGTGACGAAGCACGCCCCATTATCCTTAGAATCCTGAGCAACCGGAAAACCCGGGAGCATATCCGCAAGAATGAAGCGGGTGCTTTTAGTGAGGAAGACATGAAAGCGCAAGCCATGTATGAGGAAGTGGTAAACTTGGAAGAAGTGGTTAAAAGTTTTCTACAATCGGGTGCAGAAGCACAATGGAAAAACGAGCAACCCAAAGACTTGTTTACCTTTCTGCTCCATTATTCTTTTCAACGTGAAGTAAACGAGGAAGAATGCACCACACTGTTTTGCCAAATAGTGTCGCTCTACGAAGACAAATTAGAAATAAGCGATGATTTCGGACGATACAAACAATATGAATATGCCAAAATATACCCTTTATAAACTATGAATTTGAATATACAAATACCGGACAATACAGCATTAATCTTCGAATATATGCAAAAAGGGCAATTTATCTGTTCCAACAGCACAGATATCGACTTGCGCGACATGTATAATATGATTGATGAGAACTACGAATCTTTATACCAATACTTTTCACAAATAAACTATACATTAGAAAGGGGAAACGAGTTTTTCTACTTCTCGCGCACGGAATCAAAAACCACATTGGAACAAAAGATACTCCGTGCCTATTATTGGATAGATGTACTTGATTTCTTCAAAACTTACGATGAAACATTCGGTGCAGGCTTCCGCTTCCAGCCGGAACAAATTTTGGTAGAGGCCAATATCAATGTTTTGCTGCAAAATAAATTAGACGGTATCCGCAAACATTTCTCGGACAAGGATATCCGCAAAGACGTGCTCGACAATATGATACGTTTGCTGGCCAAAGAATCGTTTATCGAATTGGAAAATGAGAAGACTAATACTTATAAGGTACTGACTTCATGGCATTATCTGGAAAAATTAGTCGATAGTATCAACATTTTTGAAGACATTGAAGATGAGAAACCTGAGTAGAATAATTTTTATCAATAGTGCGAATATTTATCTGGATGGAAATATCCACTTTATCGGCACACAAGGAGTAGGAAAAAGTACCATTCTGCGTGCTATCTTATTTTTCTATAATGCGGACACGCAGAAACTGGGCATTCCCGTTGAAAAACAAAATTACACGGACTACTATTTTCCTTTTGCCAACTCATATATCATTTACGAAGTAACAACGGAGCATGGAGCATTCTGTATCCTGAGCTTTAAAGCCATGAACCGGGTATGTTATCGTTTCATAGATTCACCTTATCGCAAAGAATTCTTTATTGACGAGAATCGCACCGCCTACAGCGGCACAGACCGTATCCGTGCCATGCTCGACCAACATGAAGTGGAGTATTCGCGCATCATTTATACCTACGACGAGTATCGTAATATCCTATATGGCAATGCAACGAGTACTGAATTCCGACGTTATTCCTTGATGGAAAGCAAACAATATCAAAACATTCCGCGTACCATCCAGAATGTATTGCTGAACTCAAAACTTGATGCCGAATTTATCAAAAGGACTATTATCTCTTCTTTAAATGAAGAAGAAATATCCATCGATCTGAATAGTTACAAAGAGCATTTGAAAGATTTTGAAACGCGCCTGAGAGACATTAGTGAATTTCAAAAGAAAGAGACACAGAAGCAGACAACGGAGATTACCCAACTATCACAGCAAACAACCCGTCTGCAAAGTGATATCATGCAAAATTGCCGCGAACTGGTGATTGCCGGTCGAAAAGCATCCGAACTGCTGCCCGAGTGGAAAGAAAAACGCGACAAGGCTGGCAATGACATACAAATACAGGAAAAGCTGAAGGCAGAATTACAAAATGAATCACGGCAGCGTTGCGAAAAAATACAGGAAGAACTGACCATCGTCAGCAATGATTTGAAGAAAGCCGTTCTGAAGGAAAAGGAATATGAAGAACATCATATACAGGAAGTGATGGAACGTTCTGCCAAAGAAATGGAATGGAAAAACAAACGTCTCGGTTTGCAGGAAGAACAACGCATATTGACTTCGCAATACACGGAAATCTCTTCTAAATACAAATTGCTTATCCAGAACCTGGATAACCAGTGGAATAAAATACACGAAGAGAAAATTCATCAATTGGATACATTAAATACTGTTTACAATGCCCGTTTGGAAGAAGCTCGTAAAGAAAACCAAAACCAAACAGAAGCTTTGTATCAGGAGTATGAGAACCTGTCACAAAAACTGCATCCGCTAAAAGCCGAAAAACAGACAAAGCTGAGCGAAATGGATTATCGTATTCGTTCATGCCGCAAAGAAATCTTCTTCGAAAAGGAACAAGAGGAATTAAAGGTGCGCATTCAGTCGTACACCTCTACTCACTTGGAACGAAAAACACGTATCAATGAGGCTCAAATCATTATCAAAGACTTGATGATGAAATGGGAGCATGAAGTTCAAAAATTGGAAAAAGGGATAGATGATGAACTGTCGAAGTCACAGATGGAACTGCAACAGTTACATGTCCGCATACAGGAATTGCAACAGTTTCTTACCCATAGTAAGAGTACCTTACAAGGCTGGCTGAAAGAAAACCATAAAGGATGGGAAGAAACAATCGGTAAACTATGCGATGAAGCTATATTGTGGCAAACCAACCTCTCACCGCAAAAAGCAGAAGGCAATTCTTTTTATGGAATCCAAATTGATTTGAATGTCATAGAGCGTCACATCAAATCTATTGATGATTATAATAAAGAAAAAGAGGAGAAGGAACAACGTTCGGCAGAAATCTCTATGCGCATGCAACGTTTGCAAGCCGAAAAAGCAGAGGGAGCAAATAAAGCGAAAATACCAGCCGTTGATAAAAGAACAGAAAAGCCGTATCAACCAGTTAGAATATGAATTGGAAAAACTGGAACGCCAATACCAGCAAGACATGCTCGACCTTGAAGACTGGAAGAAAAAAGCAGAAGCTGCCCGTAATGAAAAGTTAACCCGGCTGGATGAGGAAAAAAGCAAAATTGCTTTAGAACTGGCTTCCGTCAATGAAAAGCTGGATAACTTGGGACAAGAGAAAGCAAACAAGCTCAATGCCTTGAAAGAAGCATGGGCACACTTGCAAAACCAACTCTTTGAAGAAAAGAACATCCAACAAGAAAATATACGCAAAGAAGAAAAAGAGGAACAAAAGCGTATCAATGCCGGCAAAGCACAGCATGAGGCAGAGATGCAAAAAGAGTTGCATTCCCAAGGTGCCGATACCGAACGATTGCAAAATATCGCCAACCAACTGGGACAAATTGAGCAGGAGTTGTCTTTCATCAAAAAACACGCAACACTGATTATCGAATATCAAAAAGACAAACGAGACCTGATTGAACATATCCCTACATGGAAATATCAGGAAGAAGACCTGAGAAAGCAATTAAAGAAAGAACGGGATACCCTGAGAGCAGAAGTTGATACCTTGCAGAAAGAGATAGACAGAATAAAGAAAATTTTACAAGAAGCCGAAGGTAATATTCGTCATTTACAACAGAATCTGGATGCTTACGCCAATATAGAAAGCTTTGATTGGTATAAATCTCATCAGGATATTTTCAAGAATGGCCCTTCTATGACAACTATTACACAAAAAAGTTGCATGGAGTTAATTGACCTGTTGAATCAATATTACATGCAATTCATGCAGATGCAAACCAAACTGCGTAAAGCTGTAAACCTCTTCACAGGACACTTTGACGAAAACAATACTTTCAAGTTTAAAACCAAATTTAATGAAGACTGGGAATACATACGCTTTGCTGATGAGTTGCACGATTTTATAGAGGAAGATAGAATTGACGAATATGTACGCCGTATCAATAATGAACATTGGGATACATTTAAACGTATCAGCATGGATGTCACTTCACTTTCTTCTTCCGAAAAAGATATACAAACAATTATTGGCAAGATAAATAAAGGATTCGCTACCTGCAATTTTGTAGGTGTCATTCAGCGCATCGAGATGAAAATGGAAGAAAGCAGTAACCGAGTGGTAAATGTACTGCATGATATTCAAAAATATTACAAAGAATATGGTTATGACCTTACCCCCGAAACAAACTTGTTCTCTTCCGAAAAAGAGCCTTTGATAAAAGAAGAAGCCATCAAGCTGCTGCGCGACTTTATCAAAGAAATTCATGCCTACCGTTATGACAATATCCGGCTGTATGACTCCTTCGAACTACGTTTCCGCATTGTAGAAAATGGTAATGACACAGGATTTGTAGAGAAAATTTCAAGTGTAGGTTCGGAAGGTACGGATATTCTGGTAAAAGCTATGATTAATATCATGCTAATCAATGTATTTAAAGAAGCCGCTTCACGAAAGTTCAAAGATTTCAAGTTGCACTGCATGATGGATGAAATTGGAAAACTCCATCCGAACAATGTGGCAGGTATCTTGAAATTTGCCAACGACCGGAATATTATCCTTATCAACGGCTCTCCTACCGAGCTCAACCGAGAAGCATACAAGCATGTGTATTTATTAACAAAAGATTCACAGAGTAAAACACGTATTGCACGGTTAATTTCAGACACCAACATATAATGATAAATATTACATTAAACCAAGTGCGATTGTTGAAATCTCTCTCTTTAGGGGAGAGATTTCCTTTAAGCAATTTAAAAGGAAAAATCTTTCAACAGTTATTGGATGAGCATGTCTTATCAAAGTTTCCACAAGGAAATGGTTTTATAATCTATGCTCACTCTCCCATTGCCTTACTAAACCATTTAAGTAATAAATATATAAAATGTTCCCTAGATGATTACATCGAAAAGATGGAAATAAATGAGCTAAGGAAAGTAGACAATATATTGATGAGAGGGAACTCAAAGAGCAATGAAACGCATCCCATGAATGGTTTTCTGGTGAAAAGCATTGAACCGATTGAAGTTTCTCTCTCCAAAAGAAAACTGGTGCTTTCTCCCGAAGTGTGGCCTGTCTGTTTCGTTTCAAATCATGAAGAGTTCACAATTCCCTCGGATGTCACCATTGTTATGGTAGAAAATCCTGAAAACTTTATCTTTATAGAAGAACAAAAGGAGTTCTTTGAAGGAATGCGACCTTTATTTACAACTTCGATGTGTATCTCTG
>OKUC01000803.1_pt1 | contig 13642 bp, 14 predicted proteins | sample 1606761 | NCBI WGS metagenome assembly OKUC01 (sample SAMEA3882542, study PRJEB24775) | human gut metagenome | biome: human-associated habitat; feature: intestine environment; material: feces | place: Netherlands | collected 2009/2010 | reverse complement strand
CCTGCACGGTGGGAATGTCCTCCGGGTAGAGCAGGTCGGACAGGAACCGCAGCCAGTGGACGGGCTGGGCGGCTTTCGGGTCATACTTGACGGGCAGGCGGTTGCGCACAATCTCCGGCTTACCTTCCTGAAAGGTACCGTCCAGATATAGGGTGCCGTTTGCCAGCGCAATGCGGTCGGTGACAGGCGGAAAGTCCTCCACCTGTGCCGCCAGTTTCAGAATACGACATTGCTGACCCGTTTTGCGATATTTGCGCCGATATGGTCTCGCAACATATCGAAAATTTCACAGCGCAGGTTCATGGTGTCTGTGACCCTGCCTTCCGGGGTGAAAAATGCGCCATTCGAGTAAAGCAGCTGGTGGGTACTCAGAAAATCATCACAAAACAGGGATTCGTTGAAGAAGCCTTTCTTGATCCATGCAGGGGTAAATTTGTTTCCCATAGGCATACGTCCTTTCTTCGGTGCTGCGGCTTATCCATGTGGTCAATTTGGCCACATGGGTTTTCTCTGCTGCAACAGGTGGATAAACGTCCTTTTGCTTGTGCTACTTTCAGCAGAGTGCAAGAAAATACATCAAAAACTTTAGTAAAAAGATAGAGGGCTGGACGGTGCCGGCCCTCTTGACAAGAAACTAATATGTTGAATTTTGAATTTGAGCCAAAATGAAGCTGGTATGTTGTGAGGCGGCAAATGGTAATGGTGGGACTGATACAACATCCAGTGGAATCAAGGAGATGGATAGTAACTACATAGAATTGATGAACAAAAACGGAAACCGCTTTTTTATCAGCTTTTTTTGCGGGTGGCGATATCCTGAAAGCAGAAATAATCCGGATGGTGGCGCGACTGCGTATACTCAAACAGCATTCCATCGGAGTTGAAGGTCTGGTTTACCACCACCGCCACGCAATCATAGCCGTCCATATCCAGCAGCTTTTCGTCACGGGCGGTCGCGTGTTCCACCGTGATGCGCCGTTTGCTGGTGATGATTTGCATTCCGAGCACATTTTCAATAAAATCATAGATGGAATGGGATGCGATTTCCTCCGTCAGTCCGGGCACAAATTCCTTCAAAAAATAGTTGATGTCCAAAATCAGTGCTTTTCCGTCCAGATAGCGCACACGCTGTACCGCCCACAATTCATCGCCCTCAGAAAATCCGCTTTCTGCGGCAAACTGTTTCGTTGCGATGATGGTCTCAAGCCGAATGACGCGGGTAACGGCTTGCAGACGATTGCGGTTAGCGGTCTCTTGAAAGGTCTCGATCCCACCGATGGTAAAGGTCGTCTTTCCCACCGGCTGGTAGATGACCCGGACACCACGTCCTTGCATGGCCTGCACATAGCCGTCTGCGGTCAGCTCGGCAATGGCGCGGCGCACCGTGTTGCGGGAGCAGTCGTATTCTGCAATCAGCGTATTTTCACTGGGAAGCAGGGACTGGTAAGGATAGTCCTGCGCTTCGATCCGTTTTTTGATACTGCGGTAAATTCCTTCATATTTTGCTTTTGGCATGGCTGTTTACCTCAACTTGTTCAAACGTTTGTTTCAGTATACCGTGATTGCGCCTGAATTTCAAGGCATTCTCTTGTCCGAGATGCTGAAAATTTTCAAACATAACATGATTTTTTGTAAATCTGCTTGACTTGTCTGAACAAGCGAACTATACTGAAACCACAAGCCAAACTTGTATGAACAAGTTTGGCGAATCATCAAAAAATAAAGGAGAAAAGAGTCATGGGAAAATACCAAGAAGACGCAAAGTTGCTGCTTGAGTATGTTGGCGGCAAAGAGAACATCGCGGCAGTTTCGCACTGTGTATCCCGGATGCGTTTTGTGCTGAACGATCCCGCCAAGGCGGACGTTGCCAAGATCGAGGCACTGAAATCCGCCAAGGGCACTTTCACCCAGGCGGGCCAGTTCCAGGTCATCATCGGCAATACGGTCAGCGATTTCTACAATGACTTTATTGCGGTATCCGGCATTGACGGTGTCTCGAAGGAAGCTGTCAAGAGCGCAGCCAAGCAGAACCAGAACGCATTGCAGAAGGTCATGAGCGTGCTTGCGGAGATTTTTGCCCCGTTGATTCCTGCCATCATCACCGGCGGTTTGATTCTCGGCTTCCGCAACTGCATTGACAGCATCTACTTTTTTAATAACGGCACCCAGACGCTGTGCGACATCAGCCAGTTCTGGTCCGGCGTTGACAGCTTCCTGTGGCTGATTGGCGAAGCCATCTTCCATATGCTGCCGGTCTGCATCTGCTGGTCTGTCACAAAGAAAATGGGCACGACCCAGAGCCTGGGCATCGTCCTCGGCCTGACGCTCGTCTCCGGCCAGCTGCTCAACGCCTACTCCGTCGCGTCCACGGCAGCGGCGGACATCCCGAAATGGGATTTTGGCTTCTTCCATCAACATGATTGGCTATCAGGCGCAGGTCATTCCCGCCATGCTGGCTGCGTTCACGCTGGTCTATCTGGAAAAATTCTTCCGCAAGATCTGCCCGGCGGTCATTTCCATGATCGTGGTGCCCTTCTGCTCGCTGGTGCTGTCCGTCATCATCGCCCACACTGTCCTTGGCCCCATCGGCTGGAAGATCGGCACCTTCATTTCTGACATCGTCTACGCCGGCATTTCCGGCTCCTTCCGCGTGGTCTTTGGCGCAATCTTCGGTTTTGTTTATGCCCCGCTGGTCATCACCGGCCTGCATCACATGTCCAATGCCATTGATATGCAGCTGATTGCCGATTTTGGCGGCACCATGCTGTGGCCCATGATCGCACTGTCCAACATTGCGCAGGGCTCCGCCGTCCTAGGTATGATTTATCTGCAGCGCAAGAACGCGGACGCTCAGGAGGTCAACGTACCCGCCTGCATCTCCTGCTACCTCGGCGTTACGGAGCCTGCTATGTTCGGCGTCAACCTGAAATTCCACTTCCCGTTTATCTGCGGCATGATTGGATCTGCCATCGCAGCAGTTGTCTGTGTGGCTACTTCCACCACGGCCAACGCCATCGGTGTCGGCGGCATCCCTGGTATTTTGTCCATCCAGCCCGCCTATATGCTCAGCTTTGCACTGTGCATGGCCATTGCCATCGTCGTCCCCTTTGTGCTGACCGTCAGCGTCGGCAAAAAGAAAGGCATTGCTTGATTTTGTGAGGTGTGTACCATGAATGATTTTAAAGATAAAGTTGTCTACCAAATTTACCCGAAATCCTTCATGGACTCGAACGGTGACGGCTTCGGCGATTTGAAGGGCGTCACGGCCAAGCTGGATTATCTGGCCGACCTCGGCGTGGATTACCTATGGCTGACGCCGTTCTTCCCCTCGCCCCAGCGCGACAACGGCTATGATGTGGCCGACTACCGTGCCGTTGACCCACGCTACGGCACGATGGAGGATCTGGAGGAGCTTATCTGCGAGGCGGACAGGCGCGGCATCGGCCTGATGCTGGACATGGTGTTCAACCACACCTCCACCGAGCATGAGTGGTTCCAGCGGGCACTGGCCGGTGAGAAAAAGTATCAGGATTACTACATCTTTAAGAACGGAACCCCGGACAATCTGCCCACAAACTGGGTGTCCAAGTTCGGTGGCCCGGCATGGCAGTATGTGCCGCAGCTGGGCAAGTGGTATCTGCACCTGTTCGATGTGACACAGGCAGACCTGAACTGGGAGAACCCGGCGGTGCGGGAAGAAATGGCCGACATCCTCCGTTTCTGGAAGGCGAAGGGAATCAAGGGATTCCGCTTTGATGTGGTCAATCTGATTTCCAAACCGGAAGTGTATGAGGACGACTTTGCGGGCGATGGCCGTCGCTTCTACACCGATGGCCGCAATGTCCACAAATACCTGAAAGAATTGGTGGCGGCAGGCGGCATCGACGGCATGGTGACGGTGGGCGAAATGTCCTCCACCTCGTTGGAAAACTGCATCGGATACACTGCTGCGGGCAACCATGAACTGTCTATGTGCTTCAACTTCCATCATCTGAAGGTGGACTACAAGAACGGCAACAAATGGGCACTGATGCCTGCCGACCATCTTGCCCTGAAAAAACTGTTCCAGACCTGGCAGGAGGGGATGCAGGCCCACGGCGGCTGGAATGCGCTGTTCTGGTGTAATCACGATCAGCCCCGTGCCGTGAGTCGCTTTGGCAGCGATACGGCCTACTGGAAGGAAAGTGCCAAGATGCTGGCCACCGCTATCCACTTTATGCGCGGTACGCCGTATATCTATCAGGGCGAAGAATTGGGAATGACCAATGCGCACTTTACCTCCATTGATCAGTACCGGGATGTAGAAAGCCTGAATTACTACAACATCCTGCGCGGCGAGGGCAAGTCCGAGGCCGAAACGCTCGACATCATTGCCCAGCGCAGCCGCGACAACGGCCGCACTCCGATGCAGTGGGATGCCAGCGCGAACGCAGGCTTCACCACCGGTACGCCGTGGATCGGCACCGCCGATAACTATCAGACCATCAACGCCGCCGCCGAGATGGACGACCCGGACTCGGTGCGCAGTTTCTACAAGACGCTGGTGCACCTGCGCAAACAGCACAAGGTCATCAGCGAGGGGAAAATCGAGTTCCTCTTCCCGGAAAATGCCGACCTGCTGGCCTACCGCCGCTATGGTGCGCCGGACGGAGAAGAGCTGCTGGTGCTGTGCAACCTGACAGCGCACGAAGTACCCGTCACCCTGCCGGAGGGCTGGGCCGGTACGGAAAAGCTGCTGGGCAACTACACGGAAACGGCTGCTGCGCTGCGCCCGTATGATTGCACAGTTCTGAAAAGATAAAACAGGGTGCGCCACCCGGACGCACCCTGAAAAATCCACATACGATAGCGATATGTACAACAGGGAGTTCCCCATCGGGAACTTCCTGTTTTTCTTTACTGGTGGTATGATGAGCCTGTTCTGCCTGCCATGCGGCAAGCTCGCTTTTGAAAACACGCCACTTTCGGCAGCTTGCAAGAAAACACGGTGAAAACTTTGGCAAAAAGAGAGAGAACTGGACGGTGCCAGCTTTCTTGACAAGGTTCTTCTACGAAATGTTGTTCCATCCCGGTTTTGTCCCGGTTTCAAAAAGGGCTTGCATTCGATGATATACCATGCTATAATGCTCCCAGAAATTGAATCAAGAATCTTCAGGGCAGGGCGCGATTCCCTACCGGTGGTACAGCCCACGAGCCGCAAGGCATGATTCGGTGAAACTCCGAAGCCGACAGTACAGTCTGGATGAAAGAAGATAGGAAAGCATAGAGAAACCACAAGATCTCTGTGCTCATGGAAGCTGCTCTGAGATGCGTTTGCATTTCAGAGCTTTCTTTTTGCGCAGGAGATACTGCGCCTGTTTGCCTTGTCCTGAACAATCTGGTTCGGGGCTTTTTTATTTGGAGGCAGAGAGATGAACGATACAGAGTATATGCGTCTTGCCTTAGAACTGGCTAAAAAAGGATGCGGATGGACATCCCCAAATCCGATGGTGGGTGCTGTCATTGTAAAAGATGGTCAGATCATCGGGCAGGGATGGCATGAACGGTATGGCCAGCCCCATGCGGAGCGAAATGCGTTAGCATCCTGCGCTGTTGACCCCGAAGGGGCAACGATGTATGTGACGCTGGAGCCCTGCTGTCATTTTGGAAAACAGCCGCCGTGTGTGAATGCTATTCTGGAAGCGGGCATCAGCCGGGTCGTAGTGGGGTCGGCAGACCCAAACCCGCTGGTGTCGGGAAAAGGAATTGCTGCTTTGCGGGTGCAGGGGGTAGCGGTGACGGAAGGCGTTTTGCGGGAAGAATGCGACGCACTCAATCGGATATTCTTCCATTTTATAACGACAAAACGCCCGTTTGTTTCTATGAAGTATGCCATGACAATGGACGGAAAAATTGCCACAGTTACGGGCGCATCCAAATGGATTACAAGGGAAGCTGCCCGAGCGGATGTTCAACAACAGCGGCATCGGTTCAGCGGAATCATGGTCGGTGTCGGAACCATTCTTGCCGATGATCCCTTATTGACCTGCCACATGGAGAACGGAAAAAATCCAGTTCGCATCGTCTGCGATACTCAGCTGCGGACACCATTGCAAGCACAGGTAGTCGCAACAGCAAAACAGATCCCGACCATCCTTGCGACCTGCTGCGCCGACCCGAAACGGCAGGCGATATATCGACAGGCTGGGTGCCGGGTGATTTGTCTGGACAAAAGGAACGGTCACATTGACCTTGTACAACTTATGGAAAAACTTGGTCAGGAACAAATCGACAGCATTCTTCTGGAAGGCGGAGGGACACTGAACTGGGCAGCACTGGAAAGCGGCGTTGTTCAACAGGTGCAGGCGTACATTGCCCCAAAGCTGTTCGGCGGACAGGAAGCAAAAACACCGGTGGAAGGTGCAGGAGTTCATGTGCCGAGTGCAGCATTCCGGCTGAAAAACAGCAGCCTGACCCATCTTGGCGAGGATATTCTGATTGAAAGCGAGGTCGAGTATCCATGTTCACTGGAATTATAGAAGAAGTCGGAGCTGTAAAGCAGATCACGCATGGGCAGCATTCGGAAGTGCTGAACATTCAGGCACGGACCGTTCTGGAAAACACAAAAATCGGTGACAGCATCGCAGTGAATGGCATCTGCCTGACCGTTACCCGGCTTTTTGCAGACAGCTTTTCTGCCGATGTTATGCATGAAACCCTGAACCGCTCCTCTCTTGCAGGTCTTATGGTCGGGAGCAGGGTCAATCTGGAACGGGCAATGGCTGCGGATGGACGGTTCGGCGGGCATATTGTGGCGGGTCATGTGGATGGCACCGGGTGCATCCTGCGAATCGAAAAAGACGACAATGCGGTCTGGTTTACCATCCATGCGGAACCGAATCTTTTGCGCTATGTCGTGGAAAAAGGCTCCATCGCGGTCGATGGTATAAGCCTGACGGTGGCAGAAGTCAGTTCGGATGCGTTTTCAGTGTCCACCATCCCTCACACCGTCAGCTGTACAAATCTGTGTCAAAGGCACAAAAACGATGTGGTAAATCTGGAGACCGACATCCTTGGCAAGTATGTCGAAAAGCTGTTTCAGCCGATACCGCAGGAACACCGGCAAAGCTCTGTCACGAAAGAAATGCTGATACGCTACGGATTTGAATAAGGAGAAACAACAATGAGATTCAATACCATTCCGGAAGCTCTGGAAGATTTGAGACAAGGCAAGATCATTTTGGTGACGGATGACCCGGAACGCGAAAACGAGGGCGATTTTATCTGTGCCGCTGAGTTTGCGACAACAGAAAATGTCAATTTCATGGCGACCCACGGCAAAGGTCTGATCTGTATGCCGATGTCGGAAGCCTTTGTACAGAAGCTGAAGTTTCCGCAGATGGTTCGGCATAACACGGACAACCATGAAACCGCCTTTACCGTGTCCATCGACCATATTTCAACCACGACCGGCATTTCTGCTGCGGAACGCTCTATTACCGCGCTGGCCTGTGTAGCAGAAGACGCAAAAGCAGAAGATTTCCGGCGACCGGGTCATATGTTCCCACTTTTAGCAAGGAAAAATGGTGTTCTGGAACGGAACGGCCACACAGAAGCCACCGTAGACCTGTGCCGTCTGGCAGGGCTGAAAGAGTGCGGGCTTTGCTGCGAGATCATGAGGGACGATGGCACTATGATGCGCACGGAGGAACTTGCACAGCTGGCAGAACGATTCCAAATCAAATTCATCACCATCCAAGCCTTGCAAGAGTACCGTAAGTGTCACGAAAAGCTGGTCGATCAGGTGGCTGCCGTAAATCTACCGACAAAATACGGCGACTTCCGCGCATACGGTTTTGTGAGCCGCCTGAACGGAGAGCATCACATCGCATTGGTAAAAGGTGAAATCGGTGATGGCCGGGATGTCCTGTGTCGGGTGCATTCGGAATGTCTGACGGGTGATACGTTCGGTTCGCTGCGCTGCGATTGCGGACAGCAGTTGGCTGCGGCGATGACGCAAATTGAAAAGGAGGGGCGTGGCATCCTGCTCTATATGCGGCAGGAAGGGCGCGGTATCGGTCTCATAAATAAGCTGCGTGCCTACGAGTTGCAGGAACAGGGCATGGATACCCTGGAAGCCAACCTCGCCCTTGGTTTCCATGGAGATGAACGGGAGTATTATATGGGAGCACAGATTTTGCGGGAGCTGGGAGCACATAGTTTGCGCCTGTTGACCAATAATCCGGATAAGGTATACCAACTTTCCGAGTTCGGTCTGGAGATTACAGAACGTGTCCCAATTCAGATGACTGCGACCGCGCACGACCTGTTCTATCTGAAAACCAAGCAGGCAAGAATGGGACATATCCTGAGTTATTAAGGAAAAGAGGGATTTTACAATGAAATCATTTGAAGGAAAACTGATTGCACAAAACATCCGGGTCGGTATCGTTGCTGCACGATTCAACGAGTTCATCACCTCAAGGCTCCTTGGCGGGGCAATGGATGCACTCCTCCGGCACGATGTGAGCGAGGACGATGTTCATGTCGCATGGGTGCCGGGAGCGTTTGAAATTCCGCTGGCTGCTTCCAAAATGGCAAAAAGCGGAAAGTACGATGCTGTGATTTGCCTTGGCGCAGTGATTCGCGGCTCTACCAGCCATTACGACTATGTCTGCAACGAAGTCTCAAAAGGCATCGCAGCAGTTTCGCTGGAAAGCGGTATTCCTGTTTTATTTGGCGTTCTGACGACTGAAAATATCGAGCAGGCAATCGAGCGGGCAGGTACGAAAGCCGGAAACAAGGGCTATGACTGCGCGGTCAGCGCCATCGAAATGGTCAATCTGATCCGCGAAATGGATGCAGAGTAACGGTGACACAGGAGCCTTCCATGATTGTGATACGAGCGAACACCCCGGACCAGGTACTGGAGCAAACGATTCTGAGCCTTTTGCAACAGGCGCAGATTGAGGCGGAGCAGATCACATTCTGCGCAAAGAAAAAACTGGAACTGCCGGGATTGGTGATTGACAACACCCGACATGAAATTTCAGCCAACGGCAGAAATATTTCGTTGACACGTCTTGAATCCGACCTGTTGTGGGTGCTGGCAGTCTGCGAAGGAACGACGCTCTCTAAAAAAGAGCTTTTTGATGCTGTATGGGGAAAGGATTGCGCCGATACCTTAAAAGTGGTTGGCAATACCGTTTCCAATCTCCGAAAGAAGCTGGCATTCTGCGGGCTGGACGGATGTCTTTGCACAGTTGGTGGAGGGTATGCTTTTCGTTACGTTCTGGCAGAGCAGGGAAAAGCCCGTTCCAATACTGTCCCGACAATGGTATCCTGTTGCCCAAAGGAGCTGAGAGAAAATGACCCGAATCTTGTTCATCTGTCTGGGGAATATCTGCCGTAGTCCCATGGCGGAATTTGTTATGAAAGACCTTGTGGAAAAAGCCGGTATTGCAGAAAAATTTGAAATCGCCTCCGCTGCGACCAGTGCGGAAGAAGTGGGCAACCCGGTCTATCCACCCGCTCGGCAAAAATTGGCAGACCATGCCATTTCCTGTGTGGGCAAAACGGCGCGTCAGATGACACGGCAGGATTATGATACCTATGATTATCTGGTTGCAATGGATCGAAGCAACCTGCGGGATATGGCTCGTTTTGTAGGGAACGACCCGTTGCACAAGGTCTCCCTCCTGATGTCGTATACCAGTACGCCGCACGATGTGGCCGACCCGTGGTTTACTGGAAATTTCGAGGACACATGGCGGGATGTACTGGCAGGTTGCACGGCGTTGTTAGAGAGGCTGTGCCAATAAAAGAAACAACTGGGTGTATCATCGTTCAGATGAAGCATCCAGCTGTTTTTGATTTAATCTTCTAGCCTGCCGTGGTCGTATAGCTTTTTACATCAGAAGTTGTTGGAAAATCAACCCTGGATGCGGGTCTGCATCAGATGGTCCGGGGTGTAGGCATCGGATAAGGTACCGTTCATGCTGGCGGCATAGTAATACAGGGCTGTCCAGGATTTCAGTTCATAGCTGGTGCCCTCCAGCACACCCTTGCCGCGGCAATAAGGAGCCCAGAACCGGGTAGTATTCCTCCGATTTGTTGTCGGAGGGAACATCCATGTAGGTGCCGGTGGCCTCATCGTAGGGGGCAAAGGGAAGCGCCTGCCCTGTGGCCATTTTGCTGGCCCAGGGCAGCAGACTTACCAAGTTCTGGGAGGATTCAAAGGTGAACGAGGTGGAGTAGGCTTTGTGGAAGTCCAGAGGCTGCCAGCTGTCGCTCTCCGGGAAATAGACTTCGATGCTGGAAACATCACAGGAGATCTGCCCGTCAGAAATGTGATAGCGGTAGCGCAGATTTCCGGTGTGGAGAGTGCCGGCACCGCCGTAGGTCCGGCCCTGAGGGGTGACACCGGAGCACGCAGCATCAAAGACACAGATGGATGCCAGCTGTGCACCGGACAAGTCGCAGACTACCAGACTGGAGCCCGCGCTGTGGTCGATCGCCGATTCACCGGTGGATTGCTCGTTGAAGGCGTCCGCGACGGTAAAGTCACCCTGATACAGCGCAGTGCGGACGTAGCCGCCGAACACGAAGGATACCTGAGAGCCGGAGGCATAATTGAAGGAATCGCAGATAAAGGCAGTGACAGGAGACTGGATGTAGGTGTATCCGATGGCCTTTCCGTCTTCGTACTGGATATAGTCGTAGCCGGTGGGGATGGTCATCACCACGCTGTCCGGCGTTACATCGTCCAGACCCAGCTTGGAGAAATAGCCGTCCGGTGCCGTCAGGTCTGCGTCGTAGCGGGCCAGAAGATCCTGCATACTCCGGTATGCCAGAGCTTCCGGTGACAGATCCCGGGGATCCTCGTAGTCGTATGCCTTCGTCAGCTCATAGCAGCAGGTCTCCTCGGGCACCCAGGTCCAGCCGGCAGATGTTTTTTGCAGGCTCAGCACGCCCAGGTTTTGAGCATAGCAGCCGGTGGAGGTCATGATCACGCCGTTTTCCACGATGGGTTGGTCATAGGCGAGATGGTCGTGAGCGTTCTGGATCACGTCCAGGAAGCCTTCCTGAGCCCGCGCGGTGGCCCGGTCCTCTTCCATGCCGCAGTGGCTGATGGCGATGACAAGATCACAGCCCTTCTCCTCCTTGAGGAAACGGGCATAGACTCTGGCAACCTCGGCGCAGTCCATCCGGGTCAGGTCCGAGTTCTTGCAGTAGCCGTAGGACTCCTCGCCTTCCAGGGCAAACAGACCCACCCTGTAGCCTGCTACCTGGCGGATGGCGTAGTTTTTGGCCCCGGTCTTGGCGTAGGCCCCGGCACCAAAAGCATTGGTGCTCAGGTCATTGGGGCGGATGTCGGCGCTGGTATAAGAGATCGGCTCGCCGTTGGCGTTGTATTTGATGAACATATTAGATACCAGCAACTGGGGCAGTTTGTGGTAGACCCCGTAGCGCAGCCGGTTTTTCCGGGCGTTGACCCAGGAGTTTTCGACGGCCTGATCGCCCACGTCGAATTCGTGGTTGCCCAGGGTGCAGAAATCTACCTGCATTTCGGCCAGGGCCAGGATCTCCCAGCCCTTTTGATAGCCGTCCTGGTAAGGAGTTCCCTGGGAGTAGTCACCACCGTCCAAGGTCAGGGTTTTGCCAAAGGCTCGGTGGCGTACCCCGGCCTGTGCGGCGGCCATTCGCGCCACGCCGCCGGTGATCCGGGTAGAGCCGTCCGTACTCATGATCTTAGAAGTACCCAGATTGGAGTGGATATCGTTGCTCAGCAGCAACACGATATCGCCTTTGTAGGGGGTGCGGTCCTGCGTGTCAGGCCAGGCACAGCCCATGAGAGCGGGAGCCATAGCAGTTCCGGCAGCGGTGGCGGCTGCCAGCTTCAGGAAACTTTTCCGCGAAATCTTTTTCATGATTCTGTTCTCCTTTTGACAGTCTCTTGGTATCGTGTCATTCTTGTGATGATGGACGGGAATGGCCATTCTCCCATCGGGTCTTTGGGACTGCTGTACTTCCGGTGCACACGGAAAAACGCAGAGAAGATTCCAACCTTGCAAAAAGAAAAAGACGCACCACAAGCCGAAAGGGGCTGTTGTGCGTCTCTCATTCTCTCACGCAGAACCTATATGGAATCCTTGTATCTCATACTATAGCAAGACTTTCAGCAAAAGTCAACACATTGCCTTGTTTTTTGATTGGATGTTGAAAATATTTTGGTTTTTGCAATATGGGCAAGGCCGGACCCTGTGAGCGTGAAAAACCTTGACGCTGGGCGAGCTGAACCACAGCCGCAGTCCGCTGTGCTGGCTGGCCTGGGCTGTGCTGCACACCCTGCTCAAGCGCAGCTCCCGCGAGGGCACGCCGGACCTGAACCTGCTGTTCCAGTACAACATGCCTGTCCGTGCGCTGGCCCAGATGACCGGCGGCATGGTCGGGCAGGAGACGGTGGACGGCATCGTGATGGAAGCAAAGGGCTTCTGGATCATCGGCCTGCTGCGGGCACTCATCGGCTTTGGGCAGAACGCAGTCTCCAACCGGAAGTTCCGCGCGGCACTGGACGCAGAGCGCGGCGGCCCGGCGGTGTAAAACCATCTGATATTCCCGGATTTTCTCCTTCATTCTAAACAAACGGCCCCGGACTTGTTGAAAAGTCCGGGGTTGTTTGCGTGTGGGGCTTAGTAAATGTAGGGCTGCACGGGCGGCTGGTCGGGGCGGTGCTCCCCGATGATCTTTTCCATCCAGACCATGTCGTACCAGCGGCCGAACTTGTACCCGCAGTTGTGGAAGGTGCCGACCAGTGCAAAGCCCAGATGCTCGTGGAACCGGGCGCTGTTCCGGGTCAGGTATTCGTCCTCCACCTGCGGGTAGCCGATGCAGGCATACAGGTTCAGGATGCCCATGGCCTGCAGCCGGTCGGCCAGCGCCTCGTACAGGGCACGGCCCATGCCGTGTTTCCGGGCGTCGTGGTCCAGGTAGATGGTCAGCTCACAGGCCCAGTCGTAGGCGGCCCGGCCCACAAAGGGCCCCGCGTAGGCGTAGCCCTCCACCCGGCCGTCCCGCTCAATGACGAGGTAGGGGTATTTCTGCATGGTGCGGCGCATGCGGCCTTCAAATTCCTCCAGTGAGGGTACGTCGTATTCAAAGGTGATGACCGTGTGCTCCACATACCAGGCGTAGATCTCCAGAATGCGGGGCGCATCGGCCAGAGACGCATTCCGAATGGTAATATCCTGCATAAAAACATCTCCCTGTAGCAATAAATATCCCGAAATCCGGTCTGATTATAGCACAGCCCACTTTAAAAGGACAGCGCAAAGCAGCAGAAGTGCCGCTCCGCACAGGCGGACAGGGGAGAAATGCTATTGGCAAAGTGGCAGAAAATGCGGCGTTCTGAGCCGGAAATCCCCACAAAAGCGCGAAAATCGGCCGTGCAGGCGCAAAATGCTGTACTTTGATACTTTACTGTGATAAAATAACACCATCCTTTCCCCGCGCGCTGCGCGGGAAAAGCCAAACGAGAGGGGGAACCTTTATGACAAATGTCTGCATCATTGCCACCATTGTGATCTATCTGGTGGGCATGCTGCTGGTGGGCTTTGTATACAGCAAGTCCAACGAGGACAGCACCGATTTCTACCTCGGCGTC
>OKUC01000797.1_pt1 | contig 13720 bp, 10 predicted proteins | sample 1606761 | NCBI WGS metagenome assembly OKUC01 (sample SAMEA3882542, study PRJEB24775) | human gut metagenome | biome: human-associated habitat; feature: intestine environment; material: feces | place: Netherlands | collected 2009/2010 | reverse complement strand
TTTGTAAAAATCGGCAACTTTCCATTGTTTTTTTGAGATTATGCCTATTTTGACATGGGGTATCCCAATGTCAGGTCTCTGCAGATAATGACGATGATACACCTGTCAAATATTCATAGTTACTGATATACGTACCTATTATATAATATGAATTCCTGCGGTTCCTATTTTCTCATACTCTTTACATTTTATTTTTTGTTGGCATCAGAACAAATTCCAGCTTTAATTGCATCCCTAATCCCTGTGCAAGTTTTTTCACTATACTCAGGCTGGGATTTCTTGTTCCGTTCATAATCTGCTTTATACTTCTTTGCCAGTTCTTTTTCTGCCTTTGGTGTCTTCTGCGATTTTTTTATAAATCCATTGGTCAGTACCGCCTTCTTGCCCGCCTCATAGCAAGTTCCATCTCATATATATTTGTTTCATTGTAGAGCTTTTCTTTTTGCCCGCCAAGCTTGATCGTCCGCAAATAAGATAACCGGGTATTTTAAACGATAATCTATACTTTCTTATAAGTGATTTTTCAGGCAGTATCCGCCACTGATTCCAAAGATAAAAATACATAAATTTAAAGAAATTAAGTGTTCAATAAAACTCGTCAAAATGTTATAATGTAAGTACAAAAAGGAGTGTTATATGAATAATACGATTTTTGATGATGTATTCCGTACAATGATCGAGAAGATGCCATATCTGGCAATACCGCTGATCAATGATGTATTCCACACATCATATCCGGAAGATGTGAAGATCACACAGCTTCGCAATGAACATCAGCAGGAGGATGGAGTATATCTTCCGTAAAGAAGAAGATGTCCGGAAAGGAATAGGTGATATTATGGGAGGAAAAGTTCTGGAACTGGAATCTGAAAGACTTAAAGCTGAGGGACGTACAGAAGGAGAAGCAATTGGACAGGCAAGAGGTGAAGCAATCGGGCAGATTCAGGGAGAAACTCGACTTGGAAGCCTGATTACTCGATTACTTCAGGATCAGAGAACTGAAGAAATCCCGATTGTATCAACAGACGCCAAAAGACGTGAGCAGTTATATAAAGAATACAATCTTTAAGAAAAATGGCAAGAGGCAGATATCTTTCTGAAGAAGTTAAACTTTTATAGAGAAAGGGAATAGGTCAAAACCGGATTGAGCAGAATAAACTCAATCCGGTTTTTAGTGTTAAATATTATAATCCTATAATTTCCTAATATCTTAATATTTTTTATTTCTTTTGTAGATAATAGAGTCAGAACAAAAGATGGCTGCCGGAATCGGTATTGCTATCGGTTGGGACATTGTTGTCGATTGGGACATTATTGTCATTTGAGTGATCCGTATCGATCGGGACATCCGTGTCGATTTGTGGAGGCTGCGGATCTGTTGGTTCTGGATCCGGATAGGACGGATACCAGGGAATCGGAGTTGCTGTCGGCTCCGGAGTTGCTGTTGGAATCGGAGTTGCCGTTGGTTCCGGTGTAGGCGTAGCTGTCGGTTCTGGAGTCACCGTTGGTGTGGGCGTAGCTGTTGGCGTCACTTCTGGCTTTTTTTTCGCCAGTACTTTAATATAAAAACTGAAACTCTTCGATCCAACTTTTGCGTAAATGTATGTCCCTCCTTTGGAACGGGCAGTAACGAATCCTACTGAATTAACACAAGCAACTTTTTCATTTCGGGAACTCCAGGATATCTTCTGAGTAGTATCGTTTAATCTTAAGCGGTAACTCTGGCCTTCCTCAAGAGTGATATATTTTTCTCGTTGGTAAGGCTCTTCGACTTTAACTATACAGGTATATTTTCTGCCAGTTGTATCTACTACTGTAATTGTTGCTCTTCCGCGCCGTAGACCTATTATCATTCCTTCCTTTCCTTCTTTAACGATAGAGACTGAGGCCACTTTACGTTCGCTGCTGGAAATGCGCTTAATAGAAGCACCCTTTAAAGATAAAAAAATTCTCTCATATCGGACAAGAGTTACTTTTGTCCTGCTCAATCTTGCTCTAACAATAACCCTGCATTGCAAAGTTTGTTTCCCTATTGTTGCAGTGATGATAGCTTTTCCGGCATTTTTACCTGTGACTTTACCTTTTTTGGAAACAGATGCAATATTTTCATCAGATGAAGACCATTTTACAGTTTTGTCCGTACCTGATACCTTTAAAGTGGTGCTTGTTCCTGAAGGCAATGAAATCACAGTTTGGCTAAGCTTTGGAGTCGCCGCTCTTACTGATGATGAATCAAAGGATATGGCCGATGACAAAATCAAGGCAATGGCCAGGAATATGCTTAGTGTTTTTTTTAAATTTTCATGCGTCCTCCTTATTTTATAAATGACGTGTTATTCTTTAAGTATCTTTACAGTAGAAATATTTGTAAGAAACAGAAGCTATTTCTTTGTCTTGAATTTCTTCATTGATGAGTATGGACTGTAAACTCTGGATTTGTCTTTGGAGGTCTGGTTCCATGCCCGTATGGTTACATACCAGGTGCCTTTCTTTACGTTTGTAAAGGTTACAGTTACGGTATTTTTGCCTTCTGTACGTTTCAGATATTTCTTAACCGGGTATTTCTCACCTGCGGAGGTTTTGTATTTGTTTCCCAGCAGGATTTCATAACCTGTGGCATTTTTGCATTTTGTGTAAGTGACAGTCACAGTGTTTCCTTTTACAGTGATATTCCTGATCTTTGGCTGCTGTGGTGTAACAACAGTGATCTTGATCTTCTTGATCTTTGTCCAGGAACCATAGACCTTATTGCCCTGTTCATCCAGAACCCAGCTTCGGGCTGCCACATACCAGGTACCTTTTGCCAGATATCTGAAAGATGCCTGTGGCTTGCCGGTTGAGGAAACTGTCTGGCTGAATTTGCCGGTCTGGAGCATATTTGATTTCTTGCTGATCACGAAGTCATAACCCTGAGCACCTGCACATCCTTTGGAAAGTTTGACAGTTAATTTATTTCTGTCAATGGAGTGGCTGGAAATCTTTGTGTTGGCAGGTCGCAGGTATACGCCGTTTTCATCTGTGATACTTCCGTCTGTGTGAATGACTCTGCCATTGAGAGATTCTGTACCAAATGCTATGAAATAATCCTGTCCTTTGGAAAGGGTAAAGTCAGCATATGGAATACTGCGCTCAAATGCACCGCCTACCGTTACGGTCTGGATGCACTGCAGAATCCCATTCTCAGCATCATACCAGAACAGATTTGCCATAAGTCCTGCACAGGAGGCATCTGCCTTTACGGAAAGCACAGCCGGAAAATCGAAAGCTCCGCTTCTTCCGAGATGGAAACCGAAATCATTCTGGTTTGTGGAAATCAGGCTGTATAATGCTGCCGGGATATATTCTGCTGTGTTTGTAACAGAAAGATCTATATCCGCAGGTGTTTCTGCTGTAATGGAAGTACCGTTGATTTCCCAGATGAAACCATTCTCCATATCAAGGTTCAGGGAAATATCTTTACCTTTTATCCCGGATAAAACAGAAGCAGGAAGTGTCCTGGAACCGTTCAGGGTAATGGAAATGGTATCTTTTTCTTTGGAAGCCTTAATCAGATCATTGACAGCATCCCAGCCTTTCTTCTGGAAACTTCCCTCAATATAAGGTTCCCCGTCGCCAAGTTTTCCGAGGTTTTTTGTATCCTGATGTTTGCATCGTTTACAGGTGTAAGTTATGATTCCGTCGATTTCGGCAGTTGGCTCTGTAGTGATAACGCCGTTGTCATAGTCATGGCCGTATGCGGAAATCGTATAACCATAGGAAAGTGTTTCATTACAGTCTGTGCAGTAGGTATCTCCACTGTATCCGCTGGAAGTGCAGGATGGAGAGGAGTAGTAACGTTCTGCGGTATGTGGGTGTGTACATGCTTTTCTGGTGATTTTAAATACAACAGATGTATTTACATAATTGTCAGCATCTGTACCATTATAAACTGCTGTAGCGGAAACTTCTTCTCCTACAGGTAATTTTTTAGAAATATCGGAATCGCTCCATTTCCATTCATCATTAAAAAGGCCTTTAACATCTTCGACTTTCTTACATAACCATGAAACATATGTAGGATCGGTATCGGTTGGCTTGCTTGAAGGTGCTTGTGCTTTTGAAATGACAAATTCCCATTCTGGTGCAGATATACTATCGACTGATTTGTAGTAGTCACCTTCATTCACATCAATCTTAAAAGTATAAGTACCTGCATCTGTGGGGCTGTCTGCGAGTGGAGTTTTATCTCCTTTTTTAAAATACGTTACTTTAGTAATTTTACCATGACCGGTGACATCATCTTTCCATTTAATATATTTACTAATATCAACATGGGTATCTTTAGTATATGTAAAACTGGGCTGCGTATAATCAAATTGGTCAGCGGTAGGAGTTGTTTGGATACGTACAAATTGGTTTTTTGCCTGATCGAAAGAATACTGCCTTTTTTCGGTTCCAACAGTTACATCATAAGCGTCATTATTTTCTTTTTCAGTTAACCAGACGTACAGATTACCGTCTTTTGTAGAATCAGGAACAATATGATAACTTGGCTTCCAGGATTCACTATCTATCGTTACTGGTAAAAAATATTCATTTTTAATAATACAACAATAAACATTTGTTGAGTTGCCATTATGGGGGGTACAATTAATGCCTGGCATACGATCAGAATATGCCTTTACGGATCCACCACTAATGCCAATGTTGCTGCAGGTGCCACCGGCAGAACCAATTCCGGCACCATGAGTAGAAGTAGCAGTTACAGAACTACTTTTAATGGTAATATCACTGACACTGCCAGCGCCGTAACCGCCGCCACCAATTCCGGCACCATTCGTAGAACTAGCAGTTACAGAACTACTTTTAATGGTAATACCACTGACACTGCCAGTGCCGTAACCGCCGCCACCAATTCCGGCACCATCCGTAGAACTAGCAGTTACAGAACTATTATTAATGGTAATATCACTGCCAGCGTGTCCCTTGCTGCCACCAATTCCAGCACCATACTTAGAACTAGCAATTACAGAACAACTATCAATAATAATATTACTGCAAGAGCCGGTGCCGTAATAGCCGCCACCAATTCCGGCGCTATCCCCATCGATACTACGAGCATTTAAGATTCCTGCAGTAGCGTCTGAATTATTGGTTTTTATTATAAGCTGAGCTTTGTTATCTTTCTGTAAACCGGCACACACGTTATCCTTTGTTATAAGACTATTTGTGCCTGTTAAATGGATAGTGACTGCAGCCTCCACATTTCCCTTTATTCGCAGTGCCGAATCAACACTTGTATTGATACTTACGTTAATAAGATAAATGTTGATTTTGTCTTTCGCCGAAATATTTGCTCCATCAACCACAATTCTATTTCCTGTTTCCTGGCTACATATGAATTTGTGATCTCCTGCCGAACTTATAGTATAAACTCCATTCACAACTTTATTGCTCGTAGTTAAATCAATTTCTCCAGCTTGTTCATTTTCCGCAGCAGCCATTGCCTCATCGGGGGCATCATTAAATTCAGGAACCTCGTCTGAACTGAATACAGACAGTTCCTCATCTGTCTCTCCTGCCGCTTCCAGCTCCTCATTGGTAAAAATCTCCGGAGTTTCTTCCTCAGACACTACATCCTGATTTCCGGAAGTAAATTCTTCCGCAAATATGGTCTGAAGGGGCATATTTGTAGAACACAGTGCAAGTGCCAGCATCCCGGCTAATAATTTTTTCCTCATACTTTTCACCTTTTCCTTTCTTTATACATGATTTTCTGCATCCTGACTCTTTTGTCCTTTTTTTCTGAATTTGATACATAATGCGGTAATCACGACTGCCACCGTAAAGGAAATGACAGCCACCAACACATAACCGCCTGCGTCCTCATGAAGCAGGATTGTGCCGTACATTCCCGTAACGTTTATTGGCTTGTTTTGCATTATCCCCATTGCTCCCACAAGAGACAGGAATAACAGGGTACACAGAACAGACAGCCGACAGACTGTGCGCCGCTTCTGGCGGCGGTGATATTCATACATTCGCTTTTTTACCAATTCGATACGCTCTTCTGTATCGTACATGCCTTCCAACCTCCTTCCACAAAAACAGTCTTAAAAGTCTTTCACTTATATAGGTACAAAAAAAGCGAAAAACTCTCACCTGAAAATCAAATTTTTTCAAAAAAATTTGAGAGCTGCCGAAACAGCTCCCAAAAGAGGAAAAATCAGGTTATATTATTGTATCGAACTGCGGAAGATCAGTTTTCCCGCTGCCAGGATCAGTACAGGCAGCAGATAAGCAATATACTGTGCTGCACCGCCATAGGCGATCAGAAGATTATAAATTGCATGAAAGGTGATTGCTGCTCCCAGCAGACCGCAGGTTCCGGCAATCTTCAACCATGTTCTCTGCCACACATATGCAAGGCCACCGCCGACAATGGCCCCACAGATCACGTGCATGGCTCCTGTCCCAATACCCCGGAAGAAAATAAAAGAAAAATGACCGGCTCCGTTTTGGATCAGATAGCAGACGTTTTCAAATGTGGCAAAAGAAAGAGCTGTGATCACGGCTGCATTTTTGATCTGCTCCGCTTTCGGCTCAAATATCAGCAGATAAAAGAGCAATGGCAGAAGTTTCATCACTTCCTCCACCACCGGGGCGATCTCTGTGGTAGCTGCAAAGGTGTCCGCTTTATAAAGTGCAACGAAAAAGGTGTTGATGTAAGCGGAAAGCAGACAGGCACCCATCCCGGCAAAGCAGAACAGAAAGAATTTTCTCTGCCGCTTTCCCATGCACATAGCAGCGATCAGCAGGGGTGAGGCCATGCAAAGAAATACGTTTTCAATATATGTCATACCTGCACCGCCTTTCCTGTGGCTGGCAGCAGTGCAAACAGGCAGCCTGTAAGCAGAAGATCGAACCAGCAATAGGGAGCGGAAATGGAATAGCCCGGCCACAGGCAGCCGGAGATCCAAAGGACATACTCCATCGCCACATAGCACAGTACCCCAATGTGGAAATACCGCATCTTACACGCTGTTCCCGTCTGTATCTGCGCATAAGCAAGACCCCGGATGGAATGATAAGAAACAACAATCATCATGCCACACCAGAGCAGATTGGAGAGAACATCCCCAAAGGTACAGTAAAACACACAAAGCGGAACACCGATCAAAGGAGCAATCAGGGCTTTTCCTGTCGAAAATCTTCTTTCCTCATCAGAAGAAAGGGTGTATTGCAGAAGATAAAGGAAAACCACACTGGCTACCCAGCCGAACTCTGACACATAAAAGACCTGTGGTGTTTCAGAAAACAAAAGCAGATACAGCGTCCAGTAAAGAGAGCCAAGGGCAAAGCATCCGTAAAAACAGGTCAGCAGGAAATATGCCTGTTTTCGATCTTTCAGATACCGAATGCCACTCATACAAAAGCCCAGCAGGGTAACAGCAATTTGAAAAAAGTTACTGAACAGTTCCATCCCCATTGTCCTCCTTTTTCATCTCTGTCTGCTCCTCTTTGTTCAGCTGACGGATGCGGAAGCACAGAACAGTCACGCACACGCCGAGAATAAAAGCCAGCAGTCCGATCACCATATATCCCAGTGCGGTGCTGCCACCCAAAATCGTTGCCGCAGTTTCAAAGCCTGAAGAAGTACCGGGTTCGATCTGTCCGACAATACCGGGCATGGCAAAGGAAACCCCAACGATCACTGCAAAGCATGCCGCTATACAGACAGCAGAGATAATCCGTCTGCGCCGCATTCTCTGCTGTTGTTCTTTTTTTGCAATACGCCGTTTTACCTCAGCAATCCGTTCCTCATTTTTCAGCATCTGTAATACCCTCCCGTTTCAATAATCCGCGTAAACGCTCTTTCCCCCGGTACACCATATTTGTGATCTGCTTTACACTTTTCCCCATAACCTCAGCTGCCTGTTGATAGCTCATACCCTCAAAATAGGTCAGATAAAGGGCCTCCCGATAATCTGGATTTAACTCGTCCATGCAGAGATGCAGGATCTGATTCCGTTCTTTTGTGCGGACGATCTCCTCCACCAGCGTTTGTGCCTCCGGTTCTCTGGTCAGGTCATCAAGACTGAAGAAAACCCGCCGTCTGCTTTTGTGACGTAAAGCCATATGCCGCGCTGCTTTATAGAGGTAAGCCTTAAAACATCCATCCCGGATGCGGGGCTTTTTCGTAAACAGCCAGGAAAAGGTTTCCATCATTAAATCTTCCGCTTCGTGGACGTCATGCAGATAACCATCAATGTATAAGGTCAGCGGATCGCCGTATTTTTTTATCAACAGTTCAAGTCCTGTCTCATCACCGCACAGATATTGCCCATAAAGTTCTTCATCAGTGGCCATATCGTTCTTCCTTTCCAAATATTACTCCTCTGTTGTCAGATGAAATCTCCTGGTTCTTCAATCATTTTTGTCCACAAAGACATACAACATGTCAGGGGAAATCCCTGACAAAAAAAATAACCAGAGCTTAAGCTCTGGTTAAATTCTCACTATTTTGTTAGCAGCCAGTACGGGAATCGAACCCGTGTTTTCGCCGTGAGAGGGCGACGTCTTAACCCCTTGACCAACTGGCCATTTGTTTGTCTGTCGTTTGCTCTTCGCTGTCGACTCATTTAATATACACCATCTTTTTCTAAAATGCAAGTACTTTTTTTAAAAAATTTAAATTTTTTTATTTTTCGCGAATTTTCCCCTCAGAAAAGCCCGTACTTACAGGTTTTCTGCGTAAAAAAACTTTTTATCAATCTATAATAATCGAAACATAGCATAAAAGGAAATGCCATGTTTCATATAATCACATGGCATTTCCCAGTTATTTATTTCTGTTTCTGACTGTTTCTTGTTTCTTATTCCTCTATATCCTCCGCAGGCTCTGCCGGAATGAATACGCGGGATTTCTTTTCTTCGTGTTTATGAAGTGCAGCCTTCTCAGTTGCCTCCATACAGAATTCCATCTGAGAGTTAATCTGGGCTTTGCCTCGTTTATCCGGTTTCACATAAGTTCCATCCGGCTGCAGGATATGAGCTTTTACATTATCCTTAAACTCCAGATCAAGTACGTGCTCCAGCTCTTTCTTAATCTTCTCATCTTCCACAGGGAAAACAATCTCTACCCTGCGGTCAAGGTTACGCGGCATCCAGTCCGCACTTCCCATATAGATTTCCGGGTTTCCGCCGTTTTCAAAATAGAAAATACGGCTATGCTCCAGAAATTCCCCTACAATAGAACGGACATGAATATTTTCACTGATTCCCGGCACTCCTACTTTCAGACAGCAGATCCCCCTTACCAGAAGCTCCACCTGAACTCCGCAGGAAGATGCATAATACAATCCTGCAATAATCTTCGGATCACAGAGGGAATTCATCTTTGCGCGGATCAACGCCGGAAGTCCTTTCTTTGCATTCTCCGCCTCACGTTCGATCAGGCTTAAGAATCTGTCCTTCATCCAGATTGGTGCTACGATCAGCTTATTCCAGCTTTTCGGTTCAGAATATCCGGAGAGCATGTTAAATACTGCTGTTGCATCTTCACCAAAACGTTCATCGCAGGTAAAGATACCGCAGTCTGTATAGAGTTTGGCAGTGGAATCATTGTAGTTTCCGGTTGCCAGATGCACATAACGGCGGATTCCTGTCTCTTCCCTGCGCACAATCAGTGTGATCTTGCTGTGTGTCTTAAGGCCTACCAGACCATAAATTACATGACATCCTGCCTTCTCCAGCTTCTTCGCCCATACAATATTATTCTCTTCATCAAAACGTGCTTTCAGCTCTACCAGCACGGAAACCTGTTTGCCGTTTTCTGCTGCCTGCGCAAGGGCAGCAATGATCGGTGAATTGCCGCTGACACGATACAGAGTCTGTTTAATAGCCAGAACATCCGGATCTTTTGCTGCCTGACGTACGAAATTTACAACAGGATCGAAGCTCATATAAGGATGATGCAGGAATACATCGCCCTCACGTATCACCTGGAAAATATCCTTCTCATTCTGAAATTCCGGTACAGGTGCCGGCTGATATCTCGGTGTCTTGTAAGCATCAAAGCCATCCGCGCCATATACTTTCATAAGCATGGTAAGATCCAGAGGTCCGTTTATCTCAAAAATATCTGCCTCTTTGATGTCAAATTCCGTTTTCAGAATCTTCAGCAGGCGTTCATCCATCTTATCCTCTACTTCCAGACGGATAACCTCACCCCACTGACGTTTCTTTAACTGGCGCTGGATCTCCACCAGCAGATCCTCTGCCTCATCTTCATCGATGGTAAGATCCGCATTACGCATAATACGGTAAGGATGGGCACATATCACATCATAACTCAGGAAAAGTTTGTCAATATTTCTTTCAATAATCTCTTCCAGCAGGATCACTGTGGTATCTCCATCCTTCTTTGACGGAATCTGCACCACCCTTGGAAGCACAGACGGAACCTGCACTGTAGCAAACAGAAGTTCTCCTGTTTTATCCTTTTTGTTGAGTTTATCACTCTTCTCCTTCTTGGAGATCAGAGCGCCGATATTTAATGTCTTGTTTCTGATCAGCGGAAACGGTCTGGAAGAATCCATCGCCATCGGTGTAAGTACCGGATATACATTATCCTCAAAGTATCTGTCTACAAATATACTCTGTGCTTCTGTAAGATTCTCATGGGCTGCCACCAGGTGCATTCCGGCTTTCTCAAGCGCAGGGATCAGAGAACGGTTCAGTGTATTATACTGTACATGAACCAGTTCATGGGTACGGACACTGATTTCTTTTAACTGCTCCTTGGCTGTCATTCCTGCAATGTCTGTTTTATGATATCCTGCATGTACCTGATCCTTAAGAGACGCCACACGCACCATAAAGAATTCATCCAGATTGGATGCGGTAATGCTTAAGAACTTCAGTCTGTCAAACAAAGGAAGATTTTTATCTCTTGCTTCACTCAGAACACGCTCATCAAATTTGAGCCAGCTCAGCTCGCGATTCACGAAATATTCTTTCTTTTCAAATTTTTCAAAGTCCATAAGTTCATCCTCCTTTACGCTCTGCCCTTGCGTCTGAGAACCAGACGAATGCCAAATACTTCTTCAAAAAATGCCTCTTTATCTTTCAGCAGTCCCAGTTCCAGGGAAATGTCCTGTGCAGAATCCACGATCATCTGCAGTTCTCTGTCTTTGAGCACTGCTTTGATTCCTTTTACTTTCTGATAATGACTTCTGTCCATGGCATTCGCCAAACGAAGGATTGCAGTCATCTTTACCACCTTGATATAGCTCTCTCTGTCTATAGCGATTCCCATACTGTAAAGTTCATCGTAATAAACAAACGCAGAATTATTGAATCTGACCGCACATGCGATCATCTGGCGTTCCAGAGAGGACAGCCCAATGATATCTGTAGACATAATGATCTGATAGGAACACTCAGAAACCTTTTCCATACTGATATATTTGCCACAGTCATGAAGTAGTGCCGCGATCTGCAATAACAGACGTTCTCTTGCTCCCATACCATGAACCTTCTTCATACTGTCAAAGATATTCAGGCAAAGATTCATAGTTCCCTGGATATGGCTCTTACTGCTGGAATAGCGTTTTGCAATGTTCTTTGATGTAACCAGAATGTCATTTTCAAAATTGTGGACACTTTTGAGAAATTTTTTCTTCTCCGCAAAATCATAGGCAATTCCATCCAGCAGGGAAACACCTGGTGCCCAGAGAGACTCTGCATTAAAAATATCAATAAAATTTCTGCACACTACCATGGTCGGCACAACAAGGGATGCATATTCCGGATCAATCTCCATCTCCTGTGCCAGCAGGTCAACAGATTTTCCAACTGTATCCTCATAGCGTTTCATAAATTCTTCCCTTGTAATGATCCTGTCTTCCATTTCCTCCTGGAAGATCATATCTGTAATAAAATCTCCCATCAGGATCACATTCCTGATCTCCTTATCCTTCAGATACAGACGCTGAAAGCTCATCAGGTCATTTCGGATAAATTCCTCAACCAGCTTGTCATAATGAATGGTTGTTTTCTCCAGTTCCTGCAGACGCTGGCGAATTCTTAAACTTCCCATTTTAAGTCCCTGGGTAGTGACCAGAGCATCCTTGTCAAAGAGGGAAACCTGAAGGCTTCCGCCGCCCACATCCAGGATTGCGGTGCCTTTCTGGATCATCTTTTTGAATCCCTTTTCTATGGCAGCAATTGATTTGTACCCAAGGAAATGCTGTTCTGCACTGCTTAATATTTCTATTTTCATTCCTGTACGCTGATAGATCTGTTCAATGATCAGCAGCGGATTCACAAGTTCTCTGAATGCACTGGTGCCGCAGGCACGATACTCTTCCACCCCAAAGTCCTGCATCAGCCTCTTAAAGTCGTTCAGCACCTCACATAAAACATTCAGCATTTCTGAATCGATCTTTCCGTCAGAATAGACACCCTTTCCGATTTCCAGACTGTATCTGACATCATTCAGTTCACGAAAACCAATTCTTTTTGACATCTCAAAGATCTTCATGCTGACTTCATAAGATCCGATATCAATGGCTGCAAATGTCATGACTGCCATATGCGTTCCCCCTTTACCATTCATCTATTTGCTTTTTTATTCCTTCTCCACACCCAGCAGATGGTCGATAAACTGCTGTGCAGTTCGTCCTGTAAGTCCTCCATGGGAAAGCTCCCACTTATTTGCTTCCAGAAGCAGTTCGTCCTCCGGCATAGTAATTCCGTTTCTCTCTGCGAGAGCTTTCACAATTGTCTGGAATTCCTTTTTGCTCGGTGCACCATAGTAAATACGGACACCAAAACGATAAACCAGTGAAAGCTTCTCCTGCACTGTATCGGAGGAATGCAGATCGTCATCATCCATGATCTCCAGCTTATCACTGGATTTCTCTCTTACCAGATGTCTTCTGTTACTTGTTGCATAGATCAGGATATTGTCCGGTTTCTTCTCCAGACCACCCTCGATCACTGCCTTCAGATATTTATATTCGATTTCAAATTCCTCGAATGACAGATCATCCATATAGATAATGAATTTATAGTTTCTGTTCTTGATCTGGGCGATCACATCGTTCAGATCCTGGAACTGATGCTTATACACCTCGATAATACGAAGTCCCTCATCATAATAACGGTTCAGGATTCCCTTGATACTTGAGGATTTACCTGTACCCGCATCACCAAAAAGCAGACAGTTGTTTGCCTTTCTGCCTCTTACGAAAGCTTCTGTATTCTCGATCAGTTTCTGCTTCGGGATTTCATATCCGACCAGGTCTTCCAGTTTCACATGAGCGATCCTTGTGATCGGCTGGATCTCCACATTATCATTCTCATCATGGCCTACACGAAAAGCCTTATGTAATCCCAGCTTACCCACACCAAAATCCTTATAAAACTGTACCATATCCTTCATGAATTCCTCTGTGGACTCCGCTGCTGCCAGCGTTTTGCTCAGATCACAGATACGGTCTCTGATACGGGAATTAAACATCTTGCTGTTACTTCCGGTGTTGGTATAATCACCGAGAACCTTACAGCAGGAAATTCCAAATGCCTCATCCAGTACAGTCAGGTCAAAATCATACAGTTCTTTAAACACACCGAAATCATTCAGTGCCAGTTCATTAATACTTCCGTTGACAGCCCCTCTGATCTCACAGGCTGTACTGAATGCATTTTCATTATTTACCAGAAGAAATGTCAG
>OKUC01000776.1_pt1 | contig 14051 bp, 14 predicted proteins | sample 1606761 | NCBI WGS metagenome assembly OKUC01 (sample SAMEA3882542, study PRJEB24775) | human gut metagenome | biome: human-associated habitat; feature: intestine environment; material: feces | place: Netherlands | collected 2009/2010 | reverse complement strand
TCTCGTCCTCACCCCTCCACACCACCCCGTAGGGGCCGGGCATGCCCGGCCCTCCACCTCGCCATTACCGCCCATGTATCTTTTGCATCGTAGGGAGGGGTCTTGACCCCTCCGCCACCTCCCGGCCGACTGCCGCCAGCGTGCCGCCTCACACCAACCACCCGTTCAACCCCCTCCCAAAGGAGCCACTTCACCATGAAACTGACAAAATGCGAAAACGGTCACTTCTACGACAGTGACAAATACCCGGAATGCCCCTACTGCAACACCGACCTGCTCAGGGATCGTTCCATCGTCCGCACGGGCGAGGCCGAGCAGCCCGCTGCGGTGGAGACAGCGGCCCCGGCAGGGCCGGTTACGGGGTGGCTCGTTGTGCTGGACGGCCCGGCGAAGGGGCGCGATCTGCGTCTGGGTGTGGGCCGCAGCTTCCTGGGACTGGACGCCGACGGCACGCCTGTGACCCTGAGCGCCGACGCCCCGCTGAGCACCCGCCGGGCGGTGCTGGTCTACGATGAGGAAAAGTCTGCCTTCACCCTGCTGCCCGGCTCGTCGCAGGAGCTGTGCTATCTGGGCGGGGACGCGGTGCTCACGCCCCAGCCGCTCACCGGCGGCGAGACGCTGCGCATGGGCGGTGCAGCGATGAAATTTGTGCCGTTCTGCGGCGCGGAGTTCCACTGGTAAGGGGGCGCGCCATGACGAGCGAGATCGTAATTTTGATCACCGAGCTGCGCAATAAGCAGCGCATCACGCTGCCCGCGGGCAGCTACCGCTTTGGGCGCAGCGCCCAGTGCGAGTACGTGCTGCGCCGCAACAACGTCGGCGACCACCAGTTCACCGTCAGCTTTGCGAACGGTCAGTGGGGCGTCACCGACGGCGGCAGCGACTACCGCACCTGGTACAACAACCGCTATCTTGAGCCCGGCGAGACGAGTATTTTGCAGAGCGGCGACGTCGTCGGCTTGAACACCGACGGCGACGCGGACACGCAGGAGATCACCTTCCGCGTCGAGGAGATCACCAGCGTGCAGGGCGACGGCATGGCCCCGAAAAAGGAGCAGACCACCGACGCCGTCCTGCGCGAGACAGACATCCGCCGCAAGCGCCGCGTACTCATCGGGCGCGGCGACGACTGCGACATCAAGCTCGTCAATGACCGCGTCTCCCGCCATCACTGCGAGATTTTGTACAAGGACGGCCACTACGAGCTGCATGACCTCGGCTCGACGAACGGCACCTATGTGGACGGCGTCCGCGTGACCCGCACGGTGCTGCGCAACGGCGCGGTCATCAACGTGCCTGCGCAGGTTTTTGCCTTCACAGGCGGGATGCTCCACTATCATGCCCACCAGAGCGGTATAAGCATACAGCTTGTAAATGTATACAAAACGGTTAAAAATGCCAACACCGGCAAGCCGCTGAACATCGTGGACGGCACAAGCCTGCAGGTCGAGCCCAACAGCTTTGTCGTGCTGGTGGGCGGCTCCGGCACGGGCAAATCGAGCCTGCTGACCTGCATCACGGGCACGGCCCCCTGCACGGCGGGCAGCGTGAAGTTTGACGGGCTGGACACCCGCTCCAACCGCAACGCCTTTGAGGCCGCGCTCGGTTACGTGCCGCAGAAGGACATCATGCACGACAACCTGACCGTGGAGCAGAGCCTGACCTACACGGCCAAGCTGCGCATTGCCCACGATGCGACCCGCGCCGAGATCGCTGCCGCCGTGGCCCACGCCATTGAGGCTGTCGATCTGCAGGGGCGTGAAAAGACGTTCATCTCCAAGCTGTCCGGCGGCCAGAAAAAGCGTGTTTCCATCGCCATGGAGCTGCTGGCGAACCCGCGTTTGCTGATCCTGGACGAGCCGACGAGCGGCCTTTCGCCCGATTTGGACCGCAGCATGATGGAGCTGTGCCGCCGCCTGAGCCACCAGAACTGCACGGTGCTGATGGTCACCCACAACATGTCCAACATCAACCTCTGCGACAAAATCGCGTTTTTGGGCGTCGGCGGCGTGCTGTGCTACTACGGTGCGCCCGAAAAGCTGAACGAGTACTTTGATGTTGAGATGACGAGCGACATTTTTGAAAAGCTGCGCGACCCCGCGCAGATCGAGCACTACCGTGAAAAATACTTTACGACCCCCGAGTTCAACCGCCTGCTGGCGGTCTGCCCGGAGGCAGCGCAGGAGGCAGACAAGCGATGCAGCCAGTAAAATTTTTGAAATTCCTGCGCCAGTTCGTGGTTCTGGTTGAACGCAATTTACAGCTGATCTGGAACGATAAGCTGCTGCTGGCCAGCCTGACGCTGCAGTCGCCGTTCATGGTGCTGGTCGTCAAGCTGACGGCGGACCCGAACTGCTTTACCTCGAACCTTGTCAACATCGGCAGCCGGACGGCGCTCTTTGTTTTAGCCGCTATGGCGACGTTTATGGGCACGCTGAACTCCTACCGCGAGATCTGCAGGGAACGCGAGATCATCCTGCGCGAGGCATCCGTCGGCGTCAGCCTGCCCGCAGTCGTGCTGAGCAAGGCGGCGGTGCTGCTGCTGGTCGAGGTTTTGCAGGCGGCTATCCTGGCCTTGGGCTTTGTTTCCATCGTGCATGTGCCGCAGAACCACCTGCTGCTGGAAACGGATATGGAAATCTTTATCACGGTTTTGCTGACGATGTTCTCGTCCAGCTGCATCGGCCTGCTGATCTCGGCGCTGTTCACCAGCGGCGAGAGCGCGATACTGGCCGTGCTGGTGCTTATGATCGGGCAGGTCGTTTTCAGCAACATCATGTTCACCGTGACGGGCGCGGCGGCGACGATCTCCAACATCATCGTCTGCCGCTGGGGTATGGGCGCGCTGGGCGCATCCACCGACCTGAACAGCCGTATGGCCTGGCTGCAGGCCGGTTTGGACGGCCCGATGTACGACGCCACGGTGGAAAACCTGACCCACTCCTGGCAGATGCTGGGGCTGATCTCGGTGGTCTGCCTCGTCGCGGCTTGGCTGGTGCTGCAGATCGCATTTGATAAGAAGAAGGTGTGAGGGGCAGAGGGTAGGGGCCGCATATATGCGGCCCGCGGCCTTCCTGCAAGCGCCCGTTAGCCTTACACGGCAGGGCCGGGTATGCCCAGCCCCTGCATACATACAAAACAGCCGCCCGGGTTTTCCACAAACCCGGGCGGCTTTGTTGATAAAATATTACGCCTTCTTGATTTTCTCCTTCGCGTTGGCGGCGGTCTCTCTGGCGGCGTCCTTCGCGGCAGCAGCCAGCTCCCGCAGGCGGAGCATGGCGGCGCGGGTCGCGGCCAGCGTGTCCGCGTAGTTCAGGCTCTTCATGTCAGGGAAGGCGCGCAGCAGACGGCGGGCACCAAGGTGGTCGTGCTCGGCGGCGGTCAGCTTCTCGCGCAGGGCAGCCGCACGGATCGTCAGCTCGGCGCGCAGCACGTCGGCGTTCTCGCGGCCCTCCAGCTTGGCCAGGGCCAGCTGCAGCTTCTGCTCGTCCAGAATCGTGTCGGCGGTCATGGCGCCGGTGCCCAGCACGGTGGTCAGCTTGTCGCTGGTCACGCGCAGCTTGGCGCGCAGCTCGTCAATTTCGCGCAGGTACTTGTTCAGGCCAATGGCCGCGGCGGTGGAGGCCGCAACATCCACAATAAACAAAACCAACAGCACAACGTCCACGATCAGCATGATGTTGAGCGGCATCGGGCTGGAGCCGCGGGCTAAGAGCGGGTGGACGACCTTGATCATCAGCACGCTGCCCAGACCCCACAGCAGCGAGAACTGCGGGCAGATGTACCCGCCGAGGTTGAACTTCATGTTGGAGTAGTCCCACCAGCGGATGTGGTAGATTTTAAACAGTGCCCAGCCGCCGACCAGCTCGATGGCGGTGGTCAGGATCATACCGATGAAAAAGATGGCAACCGCGCTCATGCTGCCGCTGTCCGGCATCGGGATCAGGCTGACGCTGTAGATCAGCCCCACCATGCCAAAGCCGTAGATCGGGCAGATCGGCCCGCAGAGGAACCCGCGGTTGACGAGCTTGTGCGTCTTGACGGCGGCGTAGACGACCTCAACGCCCCAGCCGATGAACCCGTACAGGAAGAACCAGTACACCGTCTTGACGGCGAGCTCAGTCAGATTCATCTTCTGCCTCCTGCTGTTTGGCCAGCGCCTTCGGCTCCACCCAGGTCACGGTGCTGTCGGGTCCCTTGCGGGCGATCAGCGCCTTGATGGGGATGCCCTGCTCGCTGAACATGCCCTCGTGCTCGGTGCGCAGGTTCCAGTCCGGCTCGTTTTTGTGCAGGTCGAAGGTCTGCCAGGTGATCTCAAACCCGGCGGCGGGGAAGTAGGAAAGGCTGTCGCGGAACAGGTCGTCGTCGTCGGTCTTGAACCAGATCTCCGCACCCTCGTCCATCAGTTGGCGGTACTGCAAAAGCTGGCGCGGGTGGGTCAGGCGGTGCTTGTTGCTGCCCGCATTCTTGCTCCACGGGTTGCAGAAATTGATGTAGATGCGCGAAACACGGTCCTCCGGCGTGAAGGCATTGCCGAGGCGCTCAATGTCAAGGCTGGCAATTTTCACGTTGTCGGCGGGGATTCCGCGCGCAGCGTAGGCGGCCTCGACCTTGCGCTTGGCCAAAATCAGCACCTTGTCGGTGATGTCGATGCCTAAATAGTTGATGTCCGGGTGGGCCGGGGCGATCTGGGCCAGAAAGCCGCCCTTGCCGCAGCCTAGCTCAAGATGCCACGGCTGGTCGGGCCGGGCGTAAAGCTCATGCCAGTGGCCGCCGTGAGTCAGCGGCTCGTGAACATGGAAATCGCAGGCCAGCAGCTCCGGCCGTGCGTAGGGTTTAAAACGCATGCGCATAATGAGGTCTCCTTGTGTGGTTGTAGAGTAAGGGCAATACCGCATAATTCTAAGTGCCGATACGGCGAGCGAGGTGCGGCAGCTGCTAAGCCAAAAGCGCAGATAATACTTTGTGTATTATCGAGCATTTTGGCAACGCAGATGCCGTGCCGCACACCGAGCCGCAGCGAGGCGCTTCGGAGCGCAACCGCCGCTTGCGGCGGCTCTTGGCGCGGAGATCCGCCGGAGCGGTGCTTAAGCCGTCAGGCGGGAATTGTGCGGTGTTGCCTAAGGGCTTCTCCCTTGGGGGAGAAGCTGTCCGCGAAGCGGACTGATGAGGGGAGAGTCTGCCGTATTGCCCGCTGCCGGGCAGTCTCGAAAGCTCTGCCCTCATCCGGCCTCGGTCGGGGCCTCGGCCACCTTCTCCCGAAGGAGAAGGCTTTTCAACAAAAACGCCTTGACTTGTTCAAAACTGCCTTCCGCCAAACTCCCCTGACAGAAGCCGGGCTTGCCGCCGCCGCGGCCCTGATAGGCGGCGTTCAGCGCCTTGCAGGTTTCCCGCATATCGCCGCCGGGGGCAGCGGCCAGCGCGTAGGCAAGGCCCTGCCCGCCCGGGCCCAGCGTGCAGCAGGGGGCGTTGGTTTTGGAGGTGATTGCCGTCGCCACGCGGCGCAGGCCGTCGCCGTCGGCACCGTCCACCCATAAGACGGCGGGGGCACCGGGCGCAGCAGCCTCCGCGCAGGCGGCAGCCAGCGTGTTTTGCAGCGCGGCCAGCCGGGCCTTTAAGGCAGCCTCGCCGTTTTGCAGCCGTTCCAGAGCGGGTGTCAGCGAGCCGACAGGGCTGGACAGCAGCCGCCCGGCAGCCTCGGTGTCGGCCCAGATGCCCGCTACCGCGTCGTAAGCACGCTGCCCGCAGGCCACGGCCAGCCGCATCCCGCTCTTGTAGTGGGCAAAGGAGATGATTTTGATCAGTCCGACCTCGCCGGTGCGGGCCAGGTGGGTGCCGCAGCAGGCGCAGCAGTCGCCGCCGGCCTCGACCAGCCGCACGTCGCCGGTCAGCTCCTTTTTGCTGCGGTAGTCGGTGCGGGCCAGCGTCTGCGGGTCAGGCACCCAACAGTGTACGGGTGTGTCCGCGCGGACGGCCGCGTTGGCCTCGGCCTCGGCCTGTGCCAGCTGTTCCTGCGTCAGCGGGATGCTTGTGTCCATCCGCACATACGGGCTGCCGATGTGGAACCCCACGTTCTCGGCCCCGAACAGCCGGTGCAGCGCGCCGCTCAGGATATGCTCGCCGGTGTGCTGCTGCATGGCGTCCAGCCGCGCGGGCCAGTCAAGGCAGCCGTCCACGGTCTCGCCCGCGGTCAGCGGTGCGTCCGTCGTGTGGGTGATGGTCTCGCCGTCGGTGTGCACGGCCAGCACCCGCGCGCCGCCAAGCCGCCCGGTGTCACAGGGCTGGCCGCCGCCCTCGGGGAAGAAGGCCGTGCGGTCCAGCACCACCGCAAAGCCGCTGGGCACGGGGGTGCAGCTTACGACCTGCGCGGTGAAATTTTGCACATAGGAATCTACTTCGTATAATTTTTCTGTCACAGAAAGAAACGCTCCCTTAAATTTTTGCGATTTTTCTTATTATAACATAAAACAGGTGTAGAAAAAAACCATCTTATCCTATATAATAAAGGATAGACTGAATTTTTACAACCATTTGCGAGGGAAAACTGCTTCATGCAAAAAATCAAATCTGCGGCGCTGGCTCTGCCCGCGCTGCTGCTGGCAGGCTGTGCTGCGGCGCTGCCCGCCGAGAACACCGCTACGATTGAAACCGCCGCCGCTGCCGCGCCCCAGACGCTGAAAGTTTACACTTCAGCCTCGCTGGCCCCGGCGGCACAGGCCTACGCGGCGGCGCAGGGCGTTGCGCTGACGCTGACCGACGAAGCCGCGTCGGCGGACCTGCTGCTGACCGACCACGCGCCGGGCGGCAGTCTGCTGGATGTGACGAGCGACACACTGCTGGCCGCCGCTGCCGCCCGCGCCGGTATTACCGAGAACGCCAATGCCCTGCCGCTGGGCCGCAGCCTGTACGGCTACTGGGCGCGTGCCGATGTGCTGAACGCCCTGCTGGGCGACGGCGCTGCGGCGGCGCTGCAGACCGCAAACTGGGAGGAGTGGAGCGACTTTGTCGAGACGCTCTCCGCCTGGATGGCCGAGCCGAAGGCCGCCACGGTGACCCTGAGCGGCGCGGACTACACCCTGCCCGACGCACGCCCCGGCAGCCTTACGGCCACCGGTGTCTTTGCCGCGCCGCTGGACCGCGCGTCCGGCTACACGGCGGCGCTGCTGGCCACCGACGGCACCTACACGGCGGACGCGCTGACCGGCCCGCTGAACGGCGTCTACAGCGCCGTGACGCTGGAATGGGATCACATGGCCGCCGACGGTGGGGAGGGGATCTTCCGCCGCGCCAAGCTGACCGACCTGCTGGCCGAGTACGGCGCAGACACCTGCAACGGACTGGTGCTGGTACCGTTCAAGTGCCAGCTGGACGACAGCGACCTGACCGCCGAGGACTACAACGCCGAGGGGCTGCTGAACTACCCCGTTCTGGCCGATGTGGGCAGTATTGCCATCAATGCCGGGACGAGCGCCGACGGCCTGAAGGCCGCCAAGAGCGCCGCGCTGTGGCTCTACTCCAACGGCGCGGGAGAGGACGCCCTGACCGAGACACTGGGCGTCGTCACGCCATGGAACACGGCTGCCGGCACGACGGCGGTCACGGCCATGCAGGTGCAGCAGGTCGGCACGGGCATCCTGCCCGGCGTGGCGCTGGACACTGCAGCCGCCGATGCCCTGACCGCCAACGAACTCACCCTGCAGGACAGCGAAAAGCACACCAAGGCTGAGCGCACCGCCTTTGTGGATGGTGCATTGGCCGCGCTGGGGGCGGAGTAAGGCAAGGAAAGCCGCAGTTCCCGGGGACTTGTAGGGCGGCCTGCCCACAGGCCGCCGCGGCGGGGTGAGGGCACCCCGCCCTACGCACTGCCCGCAAAGGGGCGGTAAGGCATGGTTGAACCTGAAAACGTACATATACAGAGAAGAGGAAAAACACTATGGAATTCAAACGCTGCAGCGGCATTCTGATGCCGATCTCGAGTCTGCCCGGCGGGTATGGCATCGGCAGCATGGGCAAGCCGGCCCATGACTTTGTGGACTTTCTGGCCAAGGCCGGGCAGACCATCTGGCAGATTTTGCCCGTCGGCCCCACCGGCTACGCCGACAGCCCGTACCAGAGCTGCTCCGCCTTCGCGGGCAACCCCTACTTTATTGATCTGGACATGCTGGCCGCCGACGGCCTGCTGACCAAAAAGGACTACGCTGCCATCAACTGGGGCGGCGACGCGGCTCATGTGGACTACGGCACCCTCTACGAAAAGCGCTTCGCTGTGCTGCGCAAAGCCTACGCGAACTTCCTGAAAAAGCGCCCCGTGCCCGGCTATGAGACGCCCTACCCCGACGACTGGTACCGCTTCCGGTTTTTGAGCAGCGACTGGCTGCCAGACTACTGCCTGTACATGGCCATCAAGGAGGCCAACGGCATGGTGGACTGGCAGCAGTGGCCCCGCGCCCTGCGCGTGCGTGAGCCGGAGGCGCTGGCTGAATTCAAGGCCGAACACGCCGGGGAGATCGAGTTCTGGGCGTTCCTGCAATATGAGTTTGACCGCCAGTGGCGCGCCCTGCACGCCTACGCCAAGGAGAAGGGCGTCGCCATCATGGGCGATATTCCCATTTATGTCGCCGCCGACTCCGCCGACGCCTGGGCAGGCCGTGAGCTGTTTGAGACCGACGCCGAGGGCAAGCCCCGCCGCGTTGCAGGCTGCCCGCCGGACTACTTTGCCGCCGACGGCCAGCTGTGGGGCAACCCGCTCTACGACTGGGACTACCACCGCCGCACCGGCTATGCGTGGTGGATCCTGCGCATCCGCCATGCGCTGTCCATCTATGACATCCTGCGCATCGACCACTTCCGTGGCTTTGACACCTACTGGGCCATCCCGGCAGGGGAGACGACGGCCCGCAACGGGCGCTGGGAGCAGGGCCCGCGCATGGAGCTGTTCCGCGCACTGTACAACGCCCTGGGCAGCCTGCCCATCGTGGCCGAGGATCTGGGCGAGATGTTCGACTCGGTCCGCGAGCTGCTGGCGGAGAGCGGCTTCCCCGGCATGAAGGTGCTGCAGTTTGCCTTCACCGGTGAGGACAGCGTTGACCTGCCCCACAACTACCCGCGCAACTGCGTGGCTTACCCCGGCACCCACGACAACAACACCCTGACCGGCTGGTTTGCCGAGGAGCTGACCGCCGCCCAGCGCAAGCAGGTCGTGGACTACTTTGCCCTGACGAAGCAGGAGGGCACCGTGCGCGGTATGCTGCGCGGCGTGCTGGCCAGCACCGCGGCGCTGGCGATCATCCCGATGGCCGACTGGCTGGAGGAAAACGCCGCCGCACGCATGAATACCCCGGGCCAGGCACGGGGCAACTGGCAGTGGCGTGCCGATGCCAAAAAGCTGACCCCCGCGCTGGCCGCTGAAATCCGCGTCCTGACGGAGCGCTACTTCCGCGCAGCAAAGTGATTTGTGAAGTTCGCACGGTATTTCATCGGTTTGACGAAGAAAGTTTGTACAGTGGGAATCTTGGAAAATCTTTTTCACTGTGGTAAAATAAAACTGTATTATGCAAAAGCCGAGATGTGCGATGCCGGGGGACCCGGCGGTTAGGAAGCAACATGAAACAGGACTACACCCTTGACGAGCTGCAGACAGAGCTGACCGCTCTGGCGCAGCTGTTTGACAGCGTGACCCTGGCAGACCCCCGCATGGGCCTGCTGGACCCGGCCACTTTGCAGCCGCTGAATAAGGTGGCTGCGGTGCCCGCGCTGGACGCCGCAGGCCGCGGGATGAAGATCGAAAAGGCCGCGGACGGTCTGCGCACCGTCATTGCCCAGGGCATCACGGTGGCGGGCACGCCCTGCGTGCTGCTGCTCGGGATGCCGCTGCCCCGCAGCCTGCAGGCCGACGGCGCGGAGGATGCCTTCGCCCGCACGCTGAGCCAGATGCAGGATGACCTGCGCCGCGACTATGTGACCGGCGTTTACAATGCGGTCTACCTGAATGAGGAGTTCCGCCCCCGCGCCGAGCGCGCCGCGCTGGACGGCAAGCCCATGGGTGTGGTGATGGTCCGCGTGAACGAGTTCTGGCAGCTGCGCGAGCAGGAGAGCGACTCTGCCGCAAACTGCTGCCTGAACATGGCGTCCGGCATTTTGCAGCTGGTCGTCGGCCCCGACCACGACAAGGCTGTGCTGGCCCGCCTGAACGACGGCTTCTTTGCCGTCGTCACCGTCGGCACGCCCGCCGCCCAGATGGCCCGGGCGGTGCACGAGGCGATGAATGCCTCCCGCCGGGAGTTCAACATCTCGCTGTCCCGCCGCGGCAGCTTTACTGTGGCCATTGCCTCCGCCGAGTGGGGCGAGACGGCCTCCTGGGATATGACGCTCTCTCTGGCACAGCAGCGCCTGTAAACCGAATAAAACATCCCCCCTGTGTACATACTGGCATTGACCGCCAAACGTACACAAGGGGGATTTTGTTATGCAGAGCGATAATGAAAAAATGCTGCAGGAGATCGTGCAGAACACCGAGATGGGCAAGAACACGCTGGATGAGCTGATGAGCCTGACCCATGACCAGAAGCTCAAGGACGAGATGCTGCGCCAGAAGCGGGAGTACCGCCGCATCAACCAGGCTGCGCACACTGCGCTGGACGCCATCGGGGCCGAGGCCCACGGCCAGAGCGCCGCCGCCCGTATGAGCGTGAGCATGGGTATCCGCACCCGGACGATGATGGACAAATCGACCCGCAATCTGGCTACGATGCTGGCCGAGGGCAGCGGCCAGGGCGTGCTGGACTGCAAGCGCGCCGAGCGCGACTACCCCGAGGCCAGCCCCGGCGCCTTCAAGCTCTGCCATGAGCTGGGCGCGTTCCAGAGCAATGCCGAGGAGACGTGGAGAGGGTTTGTGTAAGGCAGCGTAGTAGGGGCCGCACATGTGCGGCCCGCAGCTGTATGGCAAACACCCGCTTGCGGGAAAGCCGAGGGCCGGGCATGCCCGGCCCCTACCGTGGATATGACAAAAACGGCCCGCCGGATGGATAACCCGGCGGGCCGTTTGCAATTTTACAGCTTCAAATCTCCTTCTTTGATCCACCCCTTCTTCCGCAGAACCTCGCAGAAGATCGTGCTCAGCACGGCGGGCAGGACAAAGCAGATCAGCACCAGACCGATCCAGTCAAAGGCCGTCACGGCCTTGCCGCTCTCGATCCAGCCGGTGTAAACGCCGATCTGGCCGACCAGACCGCAGGTGCCCATGCCGGAGGAAACGGCAGGACCGTTCATCTCCAGATGAAACAGGCAGGTGGCAATGGGGCCGGTGATGGCCGCGGCCAGCGTCGGGGGAATCCAGGTGCGGGGGTTGCGCAGGATGTTGGGCATCTGCAGCATGCTGGTGCCCAGACCCTGGCTGACGAGACCGCCGACGCCGTTCTCCTTATAGCTCATGACCGCAAAGCCCACCATCTGGGCGCAGCAGCCCGCCACAGCGGCACCGCCGGCCAGACCCGTCAGGCCCAGCGCTGCGCAGATGGCCGCACTGGAGATGGGAAGCGTCAGCGCCATGCCGACCAGCACAGAAACCACAATGCCCATCAGAAGCGGCTGCAGCTCGGTGGCCCACATGATGAGGCTGCCCACGGCGGACGCCACCGCGCCGATGGACGGCGCAAACAGCACGCTCAAGCCGACGCCCACCAGAATTGTGACGGCAGGGGTCACGAGAATGTCGATCTTCGTCTCCTTGCTGACCAGCTTGCCGACCTCGGCGGCAATGATGGCGATCAGGTAGACGGCCAGGGGGCCGCCTGCGCCGCCCAGCTCATTGGCAGCGCCGCCCACGGCGATCAGGCTGAACAGCACCAGCTGCGGCGCGTGCAGCGCGTAGCCGATGGACGCGGCCATGGCCGGGCCCGCGACTGCCGCCGCATAGCCGCCCGCCGTGACCAGAAACGCCAGCCCCAGCTGCTGGCCCAGCGTCTTGATGATCGTGCCGATCAGCAGGCTGGCGAACAGTCCCTGCGCCATCGCGCCCATGGCGTCGATGCCGTAGCGGTGCGCCGAGATCACGACGTCCTTGCGCTTGAAAAACGATTGTACCGATTGGATTGCTTGTTCCATGGATATACTCTCCTCTTTCCTCTGAATTGTAAAAATTCTAGCACTTTGCCCCGCAAAAAACAATCCGTTTGATTGAAAAAGCCATGCAAATGCGCTACAATTATAAATAAACCAGCAAAAAGGGGAGAGATACCCATGGTCGAAAATTTTACCGCCCACATCACACCGTTTGGGCTGGACCGCAACACCTTTGTTTACCTGCCCGATGACTGGCAGTCGTCCGGCAGGCGCTACCCCGTTGTGTACATGTTTGACGGGCACAACCTGTTTTTTGACTCTACCGCGACCTACGGCACCTGCTGGGGCCTGAAGGAATACATGGATGCCCACCCGCAGGCCATCATCGTTGCGCCAGAGTGCAACCATGAGGGCAACGCCCGGCTTGAGGAGTACAGCCCCTACGACTTTGTGTGGCAGGAATACGATATAAAGGGCCGCGGCAAGGCGTATCTGGACTGGATGGTTCAAGAATTAAAGCCGCTCATCGACGCAAAATACCCCACGCTGCCGGACCGGGAGAACACAGCCATCGGCGGGTCGAGCATGGGCGGGCTGATGAGCCTGTACGGCGTCACGGCGCATAACGAGACGTTCAGCCGCGCGGCCTGCCTGTCACCGTCGGTGCGGTTCAGCTTTACCGAGGTGAAGGCCGACATCAAAAAAGCAAAGCTGGCTCCCGGCACGCAGGTCTATATCAGCTGGGGCGAGCGCGAGGGCAATGGCCGCCGCGCGCTGGCCCAGTACACCGGCAAGGCGCTGGAGGTCACGAACCTGCTGACCGCCAGGGGCGCGACGGTCTACCCCTACTGCCAGCTGGGCGGCAGGCACTGCGAGGCCGACTGGCGGCGTCAGCTGGGGCGGTGCTTTACATTTCTGTTCGGATGGAGGTAAGCCGTGGCAAAGCAAAACAAAAGCAAAAAGAAAAAGTGTCACGCCCCGCAGGCCCCGGCGGCCAAGCCCGCCCAAACCGTGCCCGCGCCGGAGCAGCCGCCCCGCACGGCTAAGCTGATGGCGGCGCTGTGCTATCTGAATGTGCTCATCCTCATCCCCGCCTGCACAAAATGGCGGCACGATGAGTTTGTAAAGTTCCACCTGAATCAGGGCCTTGTTGTGCTGGCGCTGGCCACGGTCTGCGCCTGCGTCGGCTTCCTGCCCCACGGCAGTGAGCTGGGCCTGAGCCTGACGCTTCTGGTGGATGTGCTGTCCCTCGTCGGGCTGGTGCAGACCCTGCGCGGACTCAAAAGCCCGCTGCCGGGCATCTGGCGCATCACCCGCGCGTTCCATCCTTTTAACTGAACAGGAGATGCTAGTATGTCTAAAGCTGTTATCTTTTTTGCCCCCGGCCTTGAGGAGTGCGAGGGTCTGCTCTGCGTGGACATCCTGCGCCGCGCCGGTGTCGAGGTCACGATTGCCGCCGTCGGCGGGGAGAAGATCGTCAAGAGTGCCCGCCAGATCAGCGTTGTGGCCGACGCCCTGGCCGAGGAGCTGGACTACACGGTGTTTGACGCCTGCATCCTGCCCGGCGGCATCCCCGGTGTGCCCAACCTGAAGGCCGACGCCACGGTGCGCCGGGTCTGCCGGGACTTTGCCGCCGAGGGTAAGGTCGTGGCCGCCATCTGCGCCGCGCCCACCGCGCTGGCGGCGTTCGGCGTGCTGAACGGCAAAAAGACCACGGTCTACCCCGGCATGGACGCCGACCTGACTGCCGCAGGGGCCAGCTACACCGGACTGCCCCTCACCATCGACGGCAGCATCGTCACCGGCGAGGCCCTCGGTGCCGCCATCCCGTTTGCGCTGGCGCTTGCCCGCATCCTGGCCGGTGCCGACGCCGCCAACAGGGTCAAGAGCGCGATCGTGTATCAGTAATTTATAGGGCAATACCGCATAATTCTAAGTGCCGCAGCCGCCGGAGCGGTGCTTAAGCCGTAAGGCGGGAATTATGCGGTGTT
>OKUC01000775.1_pt1 | contig 14091 bp, 8 predicted proteins | sample 1606761 | NCBI WGS metagenome assembly OKUC01 (sample SAMEA3882542, study PRJEB24775) | human gut metagenome | biome: human-associated habitat; feature: intestine environment; material: feces | place: Netherlands | collected 2009/2010 | reverse complement strand
GCTTACAGCGTATAGCTGCTTAGCACATTATTGAATTATTAACGAACTATTGTTTCATAGATTCCGGAGATCTCCATTATCTTACGGAATATTGGGTGTCAAGAATTCATGAACCTTTCTCGCTCATTGTTTTCGATCATCATCCAGATATGCAGCAACCAGAATGGGAGGGTGTTGTTCTACAGTCAGGCAGAGATAGACCATCACCAGGCTTGACCGTCGAAGGCTGGTAAACTTATACATGAGCCGGTTTACATATCTATAGATAAGGATGTATTGAGAAAGCAGGATACCATCACCGACTGGAACAATGGAGATATGACACTTATGCAGCTCCAAGCCATGCTTCGCATCATCTATGCCCATGAAAAAGTGATAGGGGTAGATGTTACAGGCGAATGTTCAGCACGCTTGACTATTTCTCTGAGTTGGAGGATGCAGAGATTAACAACGAGGCAAATGAAGAATTGTTAAGGATGATTCTGGAGGAGAACCATCCTTAGCCTTCTTAAGCGTAAGCTTGAAGAATATGGTCTAGCTCGTCGAGTTCTTCCTCCTTTGTTGCCCAGCTTGTAACGAATCGGCAGATGATTTCATGTTCGCTCTTTCTTTCCCATATCTCGAATGCTACTTTTGGGGAAAGGGCCTCGTAGAGGGCAGGTGAGAGTACTACAAACTGCTGATTGGTTGGAGAATCGTAGGCAATGGCGATACCATGCTTTTCGAAGATGCTGCGGATGCGGGTAGCCATAGCGATGGCATGGCGCGATATCTTGAAATAGAGCTCATCCGTAAACAGCGTGTCAAACTGGATGCCGAGCATTCTGCCCTTGGCAAGCAAGGCTCCATGACGCTTTACGTTGGTGAAGAAGTATTTCGGTGCCTTCATGCCCGAGAATACCACAGCTTCTCCCATCATGGCACCCACCTTGGTTCCGCCGATATAGAATACATCACAATGTTTTGCAAGGAATGGCAAGTCATAGTCGCATGCCGCTGAAACCAGACCGTATCCCAGTCGGGCACCATCGATGAAGAGACGGAGGTCATATTTCTGGCAGGTTGCATACAGCGCAGCCAGTTCTTCTCTGGTGTAGACCATTCCGAACTCAGTCGGCATCGAGATATAAACCATGCCTGGCTGCACCATGTGAGGATGCGATTCGTCGGCTAGGAAGGTATCCATATAAGCTGACAGGGTGCCGGTTGTCAGCTTGCTGTTTTTTCCTGGCAGGGTAATGACCTTATGCCCGAAAGCTTCTACTGCTCCTGATTCATGTACCTCGATATGACCGGTTTCCACACAGATTACTCCTTCGCATCCCATGAGGACGGAATCAATGACCGTGGTGTTGGTCTGCGTACCGCCTATCAGGAAGAACACTTCTGCATTCTCATTGTCCACAGCCTTGCGGATTTTCTCTTTTGCCAATTCTGAGTATGGATCAAAACCATAACCAGATGTTTTATCACTGTTTGTCTTGCCAAGAACTTCTAGAATCTCTGGCAGCATACCATTGTTGTAATCACTTTCAAATGAAATCATATTCTTAATATTACGTGTTTTAATTTGAACTAATTTCTTTATTCTGTTTCTATTTTTACTTCTGTCAGTTTACCCGTCTGTGAGTCGATGATATAACCATACAGATTGCAAAGGTAATGATATCACCCTTAGAAAAATGGGAAGCATGCAAAGTTAAGAAAAAAAATGGTTAACAATGGCAAATAACCAAGAAAAATTCCATGAAATAATAATTTTTTATAAAAAGAATATTATATTGGACCTTTTCTTGCGTAAATAGAAAATTTTAGTTACCTTTGCACGAAAAGCACTACTTGGCATGAAAATTCAAGAAGTAATGAAATGATTTGTGTTCTTCAGCGACCAGATGTCATAGAAGAAACGGATGAAAACGCAAAGTAAATGAAAAACTAAAATGAAAAGAGAATATTAACAAATGGAACAAGAAGAAAAGAAACAGAAATCTCAAGTTGCAGAGAATCAGGCATCATGCTCGTCTCAGCAGCCAGTTGAACCACATCCTTTTATTTCTGTCATACCGCTGGCAGTCCTTATTACTCTTATCGTCCTGGTTGTCAAAATCTTCCCTGATGATGCCTTGGCTGGTGCCTCTCAGGTGGCCCTCATGATAGCCACAGCCGTTTGTGTAGCACTCGGTATGGGCATCTATAGGATGAAATGGAATATCTTTGAAGAGATGATCAAAAAGACCGTGGGCGATGCCGGAGTATCTATCCTGATCCTGCTGCTCATCGGAATGATGTCAGCTACCTGGATGATCAGTGGTGTGGTACCCACATTGATATATTATGGTGTACAGATCATGTCGCCAACCTTTTTCCTTCCCTGCGCATGCATCATCTCCAGCATCATTTCTGTGATGACGGGAACCTCATGGACCACTATTGCCACCATCGGTATTGCTCTGATGGGAATCGGTGATGCCCTGGGAATACCAGCCCCCTACACCGCTGGAGCCATAATCTCCGGTGCCTATTTCGGGGATAAACTCTCGCCAATGAGCGATACCACCGTCCTTGCTTCGAGTATAGCCGGAGCGGATCTCTTCTCACATATTCGCTATATGCTCTATACTACCATACCAAGCATCCTGCTCTCGCTGGTACTCTATCTCATCATCGGACTCTGTTATGATTCCAAGCCAGTGGATATCAGCCAGTATCTTACCGGTCTGAGCCATGGATTCAATATCTCCTTGTTTACGATGCTGGTTCCGGCTTTTACAGGATGGCTCATCTACCGCAAGACTCCATCTCTCATCACCCTTCTGCTTTCAGCCCTTTCAGCATGCATCTGTGCACTCATTCTCCAGCCGGAAGTACTTGTAGGGATAGCAGGTGAAGACAGCATCTCTGCCAAAAGCCTCTTTGAAGGAATCATGACCACCTGCTATACCCATACCCAGGTAGATTGCGGTATGGCGAACATCAATGATCTCGTAGCCACCCGAGGTATGGCTGGCATGCTCAATACCATCTGGCTCATCCTCTGTGCCATGTGTTTCGGTTCATGTATGGTAGCCAGCGGCATGCTCCACGCCATTACCCACATGCTCCTGAAAAGCATCCACAGCACCGTATCACTTGTCTGCAGCACAGTGACATCAGGCGTCTTGCTCAATCTCGTTATGGGTGACCAGTTCCTGAGCATTATTATGAATGCATCTATCTATAAGGATGAATATGCCGAACGAGGCTACCGTCCGGAACTCTTGAGCCGAAGTACAGAGGATAGCGCTACCGTAACGAGCGTATTGGTTCCATGGACAGCCTGCGGTATGACGCAGAGTACGGTTCTTGGTATCCCGACACTTGTCTATCTCCCCTTCTGCTTCTTCAATATCATCAGTCCTTTGATGAGTTGTCTGGTTGCCATCCTTGGCTTCGTACCCAATCCACAACCCAGGGAAAACAAAGCATCTGCAGCGGAAGAGACTGATATCCATTAATATTAATAGGAGATTCATTGATTCCCAATGACGGCAAGCAGACGCCGATAATCATGTGCTTTATGATGTGTGTACGCAAATAGGTTGCATAAAGCGTGCAATCGTTTGCACAAAAAAATGTAACCTTTTTGAAACTTTTTCTTGCTTCGTATTGGATTTTCTCTTAAGTTTGCAGCCGAAAATAGATACCAACTAACAAACGAAGGCTAAGTTTAATATAAACGAAACCAAATATAAAAGTAAAGATATGATGAAGCAAACATTCATAAAATCAGCTATGTTGCTGCTGCTGATCCTTTCAACGGCAACGACGCGAGCGCAGGAGGTCGCTCTGAAGACCAACTTACTGGGATGGGCTTCCACATCTGCCAACGCCGGCATCGAAATCGGCACGGGCAAGAAAACAACCTTCCAACTCTTCGGCACCCTGAACCCCTGGAAGTTCTCGGGCGACAAGAAGATGAGATTCTGGAATGTTATGCCAGAATACAGATGGTACACCTGCCAGAAGTTTGGAGGCCATTTCTTCGGAATTCATGCCTTAGGCGGTGAATACAACATTAAAAACATTGACATGCCCTTCGGCATCCTGCCGAAAACTCTGGAGGGCAGGCACTATGAAGGCTGGTATGTAGGTGGAGGCCTCACCTACGGCTATCAGTGGCTACTCAATAAGCACCTCAATTTCGAAGGGTCTATCGGTTTGGGATATGCCTACAGTCCTTACAAGCTTTACGGACGATGCGAAAAATGTCTCGACAAAGACCACCGCAACTATGTGGGCCCTACAAAAGCCGCACTATCTCTCATATACGTGTTCTAAGAATTTAATTTAACTGTGGTTTTAAACTGACAATATAAACACGTAATAACTAGACAGAATACAAAAAAAAATAGGGAAATCATAATATGGATAAAATGAAGCTTTATGCGGTCATTTCGCCCCTCTGCATACTCCTTTCTCAGGGCATCATGCCTGCTCAGGCTCAACAGCTGGCAGGGGGTAAGATTCAGGTAGAAAGCGTCTTGGCACGCAAGAACGGCAACCGGATGGACGTTGCCTTCCGTATGAATCTGAACGAATTGAAGATGAAATCAGAGCAGCAGATTGTTTTCACACCGGTAATGGTAGGAACTGATTCTATCGCTCTCAACCCTATCATCATCCAGGGTAGAAACCGGGCTGTAAGATACCGCCGACTTGCCGACAGCAAGAAGAATCCGCAGGCACAGGTTCTTACCCGCAAGAACAAGACCAGTCAACAGGTTTACTTCGCCCAGTCTGTTCCTTATCAAAAATGGATGAAGAAGTTCAAACTCTCGGTGAAAGAAGATCTCTGCGGATGTGGCAACCTGATAGAACAGGACAATACGCCGATTGCGGATATCGACCGTACACCGAAGATTACGAAGGATTTCTTTGTGCAGCCGAAGGCGGAAGCCAAGAAGGTGAGAGCCGAAAAGGGTGAAGCCTATCTCAGCTTTGTGGTTAACAAGAGTTATATTCTTGCCAACTTCCGTGAGAATGCTACTGAGCTGAAGAAGATTACTTCCACCATCGACCTGGTGAAGAACGATAAGAACGTTGAAATCACAGATATTGATATCCATGGTTTTGCTTCGCCTGATGGTTCGTATGCCAACAACAAGCGCCTTGCCAACGAGCGTGCAGCTGCCCTCCGTAAATATGTGAGCAGCCTCTACACCTTAAACAGCAAGCTCTTTACCTATCAGGCTACACCGGAAGACTGGGAAGGATTCAAGAAGAAGATTCAGGCTAGTCATCTGGCTGATAAGGAAGCGATACTCGAGATAGCTAACTCCTCGCTGGCTCCCGACGATAAGGACCTGAAGATCAGAAAGCTCCATCCGGCTAGTTACCGCTACATCCTGGATCATATCTATCCTCGTCTCCGTCATAGCGACTATACGGTAACCTACACGGTTCGTCCGTTCAGCATCGAAGAAGCCAAGGAGATATTGAAGACCAAACCACAGCAGCTTTCTCTGCAGGAGATGTTCCTGGTGGCACAGACTTACGAGCCGGGTTCGCCAGAGTTTAACGAGGTATTCGACATCGCCGTCCGCCTCTTCCCTGATGATGAGACAGCGAATCTCAATGCCGCCTGCACCGATTTGCAGAAAGGTGATCTTACTTCTGCCGAAAAGCATCTTGCCAAGGCAGGCAACTCGAAAGAGGCAGAGCGTGTAAGAGATGTCTTCAAGCAGACAAAGGAATTGGAATAACAGAAAATTAGAGAATAACGATTATAAACAAGCTTAACTTTCAAAAATTATGAAGATTAAACATTTATTTGGCTTGGCTGTCATCGCAGCTATGACAGCAAGCTGTTCAAGCAATGAGGACCTGGGAACCGCAGGTCCAGGTACTGGTACTAATGAAACTGGTGTTGGTTATGCAACTTTCACCATCAACTTGCCTTCGGTAAGTGGAACTCGTGCTGCAGATGCTGGTGGTGCTGAAATGAATGAAGGCACAGCACAAGAGTATGCTGTAAGCAGCGCAACTGCCCTTATTTTCCAGAAGTATGGTTCAGATGAAGGCTCTTGCAAGTTTGTTGAGAGCGTAGATTTACCAACAGCTGCTGCAGATTGGACTGACGATACTACAGGTGGTATCACAACAACTTCTAAAAAGCTGGTAGCAAAGCTTACTAATGTGGATACCAAGAATCAATATTATGTTTTGGTTTTGCTTAATAACAATAAAACTGGTGGAGTAAAGGTAGCATTGCCTACTGTTGGTCAAAGTTATAATGAGTGGAACAGACAAATTTTGAGTCCTTCAGTAGACGATTTGGCGGCTGATAATAACTTCTATATGGCTAATGCTCCGTTGAAAGGAACTGCCTCACCAACAACTTTGGTTACTATTGATAAAAAAAATATTTATCCTACCAAGGAAAAAGCAGAGGCAGGAACTAGTGCCGCAACAGTTTATGTAGAGCGTGGAGTAGCAAAGATGACTGTTGCTAACCCTGGAACAAAAACTGTTAAGGATAAGGCAACAAATACTCCTACACAGAGTACAGTAGAATTCAACAATTGGGCTTTGGATATCACAAACAAGAAGACATACGCTGTTCATAATATTGATGGCTTGAGCACAGATTTCCCTGCCATTTGGACTACAGAACGTTTCACTGGTACTAACAACCGAGTTTATTGGGGTACGGATCCTAACTACAATTTGGCTGAGCTCAATATTGCAGATGTTGCTAATGATACCAAAAGAAAAGAAGAATTCAATATTATCACTGCTACAAATGGAATCAACAAAACCTTCACAGAGTCAGCATATTGCTTAGAGAACACCTTTAACTTGGCAAACATGTATCAGGGTCAGACAACCCGCGTTATCTTCAAGGCAACATATACTCCTAAGGATGATGCAGGCAAAACCCTTGCAGAGTCAGATGGAACTTTCTACACCATCGGTAATATGACAACTATCCTGAAAGAAGCAGACTTGAAGAAAGCTGTAGATGCAGCAGCAACTTCAGTTCTCCCAGGTTGTACAGTTGACTATACAAATCTCAAGCAAGAAGGCTCTCATGTGATTACCTTGACAGATATCAAGGATTCTACTGGTAAAACTCTTGTTGCCGATACAGATTATAGTGGTAAGACAGGTACAGAAATCGTTAAAGAGATTAATGATAAACTCGGCTTGAAAGCTGGTCGTCCAGAAGAGATGGTTGGTATCAATACCTATCTTAGGGGTGTTACATATTATATCGCTCGTGTTAAGCACTTCGGCTCATTGACTCCATGGAACTCAGGTGAATCTTATGGAACAGATAACGGTAAGTATCTTGGTCGTTATGGTATGCTCCGTAACAACTGGTATGAATTGAACGTTGGCAACGTCTATGGCCCTGGCTACCCTGGTGTACCTCCAGTAGACCCAAATCAGCCAGATGATGAGAACGAGAAGTATCTTAGCGTCAGCGTAAAGATCCTTTCTTGGGCTAAGCGTTCACAGAACGTAGATTTGTAATCCATTACACATTATTATATATAGCTCAGCCGCTCTAGCGCTAAGGAGCGGCTGGCTATCTCGGAAGAATAAGAATCTATTTATACACTTTACTTTTTCATAAAACAGATAAGCATCATGGCAAACAAGAAGTTTAACAGTTGGATCAAGAATATATGCATGGGATGGGGCTTCATCATGGCCGGCAGCCTGCTAGCAAGCTGCAACGACTTGATGCACGACGACCTGCCTCCTTGTGACATGGGTGTTGACTTGCAGTTCAAGTACGACTACAACGTGCAGCGTGCCGACATGTTCAAAGATCATGTGGGCGGACTCTGCGTATTCGTATACGACGAGCAGGGCAACTTCATTGCTCGCCATGATGCCTATAACGATGCGACATCACAGCCGCTCAAGGACCCTAACTATGCCATGCGAATCAATCTGGAACCGGGCAAATACAGATTCGCAACCTTCGCCTTCCAAAAGAAATACGAAGATGCACTCGCGCAGCCAGGTGCCAAATTCCAGATAGCTCTGCCACAGCAGGGTGACAACATCACCGCCCTCCATGCCCGTCTCGACCGCGAACAGGGCAAGGTAAACAACCAGAGCCAACCGCTTGATACACTCTGGCAGGGACTCAGCAACGAACTGGTTGAAGTAAAAGACCTGCAGGTTACACGCCATACCATCGGTCTGGTTCGTGATACCAAGCAGCTCACCATCAGCCTGCATCAGACCGACGAGCCTGCCAACATCAATGCCGATGACTTCAGTTATCAGATAACCAATGCCAACGGCGATATCAGTTACGACAACTCTCTCCTCCCCGACGAGGAGTTGACATATACCCCATACTACACCTGGACCACTGAGTTTAAGGATACCGAGGGCAATGTAAAGGAGCGCACCGCTCATGCCGCCCTCATGTTCTCCCGACTCATCTGGCATCCGGCAGAAGAAAACGACAAGAACGCCATCCTCACCATCACGAACAAGACTACTGGCGAAGAGGTGGCACGCATCAATCTTGCTGACTTTCTGGCTCAAGGCCGTGGCGCCTTCGAAGCCCGCCATTATTCAGAGCAGGAATTCCTGGACCGAGAGTACGACTACAAGCTCGACTTCTTCCTCCAGGGCAACCAGTGGAAGTATGTGCAGCTCAGCATTTCCATCCTGGATTGGAGCAAGCGCATCCAGCGTGTCGATTTCTAACCGTTTCAGGTGTCAGAGCCCCTTCCGGGCATTTAGCTCATAAGAGTATTTGACTTTAAAAATTAGAAACAATGAAAATACGAGATTTCATTTTAAGTTTAGTTAGTTGGTTTATATTGTTGGTTACAGTAAGTTGCTCTGACGAACTTGGAGGCGAGCGCACTCCCATTTCGTCAGAAAGCAACTTGCATGTACTCGTGCCAACCGTGCTCAGCAGCCGCGGCACCAATCCCGACGATGCTTCCGGCCTTCCTACCTATAATGCCACGGTAGATGAATGCCAGATCAACGACCTGACCCTCTATGCTTTCCCTACAGGAAATGAAGGCAAGCTCCTGAAAAAGACGCTCCCTGCCCCACTGGCTTCGATGATGCTGGAGCAGCATGTAGCTAACTATCAGCTCAATATCGAGCCGGGCACTTACCATATCTATGTGGTTGCCAATATGAACAAGGTGTTGAGTGGTAAGACTATCCTAACAGAAGATGATCTCAAAAAAATAGTACTGAGTTATGGCGTTGGAACAGAACCGGGAATGCCGGTTTCTACAAACATCCCGATGATTTATGAGCCAAAGGATGTAAACGGTAAAATCATCGATACAAAAATAGAAAAAAGTGGTGATAAATATACCGAGGTGGCAGCTAACCTGAAGTTTACATGCGTAAAGGTTAAGCTCAACCTGCTTTTCGACCCTACTGCTGAAGGTTCTGCATTCAAAGGAAAGAGCTATCGCATCAAGGATATTCTGGCTCAAAAGCTTTCTCCTAGCACCACGCTGAGTTGGAATGGAGCATTTAGCAATTCTAATGTTAGCACAGATTATGCCAACGGTTTTGAAAATGAAGTTTATGCAACTTCTTCTGAGGCAAGCAATAAGGGTGGTTATTATAAGGCGGGAGACTGGACAGAGATAGCAGACAATGCCAATGTGAATAATAAGGACATCATCACCCTTGTTCAGGGTGCTACTCCTACAGCTGCTCCACAGGATGCCGCCGATAAGTGGCTTTTCCAAGGCACTTACTATCTGCCTGAGCGTTATATCGCCAATGCCTCTCAGCAGTCTACCCTCAAAGTTAATGGCTTTGTGAATGGTAGCTTTGAGAACAACTATACGATTAAGCTGGGACATCGTCAGGACGAGAGCCCAACTTCCACCGAAGTTCCGACCTTCCCTCGTGGCACCTATTATGAGATTATCGGCAACATCAAGAGTCTGGGAAACATGACTCTCGACTGTAATGTGAGCGTAAAGGACTGGACTCCTGTAACGATAGATGCCGAATTCAACCATACTACTTTGTGGGTAAGCAAGACGAAGGCGAGCGTAACATCTACAACGACAGACTCCATCGACTATGAGTCGAACGTAATGCTGACAGCGGCAGATTTCGGTTGCGATGAAAAGGTAACAACATCCAGTGGTGTGAAAGATGTGATTGTGTTGAGCAAGCTAGATGCAGTGAAGAATCATAGAATCACATTCAAAATCAACGAGGACATTAAGTTCTCCGACTATAATGGAAAGCACCAGGGTACGGCAAAGGTTTGGATTAAGGCTGGTAACATTAAGAAGTATCTCGATGTAACCTATGATGCCTCTCCTTATTTTGAGGTAAATCCACAGGAAGTAACCATCTATTGGGGTAGCGACTACAATACCAAAGTGGTACAGTTTAAGACCAACCTCGGCGGTTTGGCTTTCACCGGTAACGCCTCTTCCACCGTAGGTAAGTCAACCATTGAGGCATCTTGCGATAAACCTGATACTTCAGAAGGAACCTTCAAGATTAAGGCAACCAGTAACCCTGTTACCACGACAGTACATTACCTCACCGTGAAGCCAAAGGAATCTGCAGAAGGCTTCAACTTTGTCAAGAAAATCAAGGTAACGGTAAAGCCTGCAGTAGGTAACTATCGTATCAACTTCCGTGCCATCAACGACCGCACACATTATAAAGGAGGTAATGGAACTGATAATTATGAGGGTACACTTGAAGAGAAAGAGACTCATAATGGACCTGGAGGAAATACCAACTGGGCAGATGGATGGTATGATTTAACGGCTAAGGATGACCGAGTTTACATACCTAACCCAGACCATCATTATACCTATGTCTATACCCAGATTGGTGAGACAACCGGAACTGAAGTCAACTCTAAAGTTTGGAAATTTACAGAACACTGGCCTGGTGATAAAATGGTTGCGGATTATACGAATGTGGGTTGGTATTACGTGGACTTCAAAGAGAATGCCGAGTCGAAATATACAGAGCATGGTGCTACGGGAAAAAAGACCATCAAGCCTGGTGAAACATTGATTATATTCAGTAACAATGACAGGCCGAAACAAGGTTATACGCTTCATCGTTGCACTCACCACTTGGAGCCGGGTATTCCTCTCTTCGACTATGAGGATCGAGAGGGTTGGATTGTCTATGATCCAACATCAGATCCTACTTGGAACATATATGATGCCATGCCAACTATTGAGAACATCAACTTTACCATTTACACCAAATTCCAGACTAACGGATGGTTCAAGGTATATGGTGTCGCCAATGGCAAATATGGTGATGACAATAATAAAGAGCGCGAGTCTTTTACCATCTATGATACAGCGGGTAAAAGTTGGTCATGCAAGAATTTGAATAATGGTTGGTATAAGACTGTGATTACCCTCAAGGCTGTTAAGGGAGACCACGAGAAGGACATCAGAATTATGAAAGATAAACAAATCTCTGACGACAAATCCATTCTCCTTTTCAATGGCAACAGCTATGAGAAGAATAATGACACAGGCTATTACGATGGCTCCTCTTGGCACGCTGGCATGCCAAGAGGTGTGGATTAAATAAGATTAGAATCAGATTTGAACACTGTTATAAATCAGTTTAAGCAATGAAGAAGATCAAACATTTAATGATATGGATTGGATTGCTCCTAAGCCTTGTTTCCTGCAAGGATACGATGGAGGCTATCGGACTCGGCGGGGATGAAATCCCTGCCGAGGGACTTGTCTTGAACCTTCAATTGACTAACTTCACCAAGCAACAGATTGGTACAAGAGCGGGGGCCTCGGAGACATTCAATTCGCTCTGCGCTGTGTTCTATGGAGATAAGGACAAATACTTAGGCAAGACAGATTGCTATTCTACCTTATCACAGCAGTCTGATGGCAGCTACAAGGTAAAGATAACCAATGTACCTGCTGGTACCAAGAATGTACATCTTGTAGCCAATGCCAGCGACATGACGGATGCCGAGGCACAAGACTTGCAGTCTCTCACTGCTGCTGAGAAGAGAGGCCCTCAGCTTGATGCCCCTATCTGCTGGGGTAAAATTTCAATAGATAAACTTTTGGAAGCTAATCCTTCAGTGACGATGTTGCGCCAATGCGCCAAGATAAGTTTGGAGATAGACAATAGCATCCAGAGTAATTTCACTAATGCAGGCTTGTATGTCTATAACACGGCAATCAAGGCAGCCATAGCTCCTGCCAATTATATCGAGCCAACGACCGATGACTTGGCGGAATCTACCGATCTCAGAACGGACAACCCATTGGGCGGCGGTACCGCAACCACCGTGGCAGTAAATGAAACTTCCGCAGGCAAGGCAATGGTGATTATCAAGGCGAATTATAAGAATAGTGTAGGATATTATAAGGTGGCACTCTACAAGGATGCCAACAAGACAACCCAATATGCCTTGCTCCGTAACCACCATTATACCATCAAGGTAACCAAGGTAAACGACTATGGCTTCTCTACGCTTGAAGAGGCTAAGAAGAGTCTGCCAGAGAATAGAGTGGAAGTAGAGGTGGTGGACGATAACCCAGAAATCACCCAAATGATAGCTTGCAAAGACTATGAACTGGGAGTGAGCGATTATCAGGAGGTAGATGCAAGCACAACAGAGGCTACCGTAACCATTGTTACTACCTTGCCAAAGGCAACGAGTAGTGATAGTGCGCTATATAGTGTCACGAGAAATAATTCTTGGATAACCGATTGTCAGCAAGAGACCGTGAATGATATACCAGAGACAAGCAGATCTTCTAAAGGCAAGAAATATACCTTGAAGCTTACGCTTGAAAAGAATAACCAATCAGAGAATCCACGTACAGGAACCATCACCGTTACTTCTGGCGACCTTTCTCTGGATATAACCATCAAGCAGGCTGGTTTCGACTTTAGAAAAGATGATCCTGATAGAACCGTTATCATGCAGTATAATAACTCCACCGTAGCTGTCGACTATTTCAAGTGGTTGGACACTGTGCAAGGCATCACTCCTGAAGAAATGCAAGGGGCTGTGAGAAATGATGGTTTGCATTTCTGCGTGGGAACAGCCAATATCACGTATCTTATCCCTAAACTTAATGGTGATCAGATTACTAAAAAGGATGATAAAATCAAAGTGGAAGAATATAATGATAAGTGGAAGGTAAGCCTTACCAATACTACGGTAAACAAGAATTTGTGGAAGGCTTCATTTACCATCAAGAACCAGGCTGGCATCGAGATCACTTATCCTGTTTATCATACTGGTATCTTCCATAAGATAGATGAGAATTCCAAGGTATATAAAGATTATCAGTTGGCAGAAAACGGAGATAACGAGAAGAAGGTGAAGGGCTGGTTCTATTATGGTGTGGTAAAGGTACAGGGAAAAAAGACCGATAAAACCACCACTACTTATTATATGTTAGACCGCAACCTAGGTGCATCCAACAATGGTTACTATGCCCCAGATGTGGTGGCACTGGAAAAGAACAAGAAAGCCATTGGTGGCTATTTCTGTATCTCTGAAAAAAAGAACACCAGCGATGCCACTCAGGGAAATCTCTCCAGCACCTTGGCACCAAAAGGCTATACCATTCCAACTGATGCCGTGTTCGAAGAATTAGTTAATGCTGGCAATCTGGAGGTGGTACCACAGTCCACATCGTTAGGAGAAACTTACAACTGCGTGCGTATCAAGACGGTGGATTCCGAGTTGCCATACATCTATCTGCCTATGGGTGGATTCTTGGAGGGCGAGAGCCATAAGAACCCTATCCATGTAAATCTCTGGACCAAGACTTTGCTGTCAGGTACGCAGGGCTTCGGTACCAACAGTCCTGAATATGGTTTCTGGTATAGATACTTTGATGTTTACAACAAGAGGATAGGATTATCCAATATGAGATTCGTGAGTGGTAGCAACGGCATGAACAATGGCCGCTACAATGCGATGCCAATACGCCTGATTCTGAAATAAACATCAGATAAGTGATAAATACAATAACATCTTTTACTTATATATAATTAAAGTATCTAATTTCCGCAACACTATAATTTAATATTTTTTATAAGCACCTGAGCAAC
>OKUC01000771.1_pt1 | contig 14191 bp, 10 predicted proteins | sample 1606761 | NCBI WGS metagenome assembly OKUC01 (sample SAMEA3882542, study PRJEB24775) | human gut metagenome | biome: human-associated habitat; feature: intestine environment; material: feces | place: Netherlands | collected 2009/2010 | reverse complement strand
AGCCCGTTCCTGTGGAAAAAGGTTCGCCGCGGCCTGTCCGCGGGCCGCGTGCAGAGCGTGGCCGTGCGGCTGATCCGGGACCGTGAGCTGGAAATTGAAAACTTCAAGCCCGACGAATACTGGAACATCGACGCGCTGCTGAACCCGCAGGGCGAGAAGGGCGAGTTCACGGCCCGCCTGGCCGCCACCGCCGACGGCAAAAAGCTGACCGTCACCAATAAGCAGCAGGCCGACGGCATCCTGGCCGCGCTGGACGGCAGGGACTACACCATCACGAAGATCGAAAAGGGCAAGCGCCGCCGCCAGCCCTCGCCGCCTTTCATCACGTCTACCTTGCAGCAGGACGCGAGCCGCGCGTTCGGCTTCTCGGCCACCCGCACGATGCGCGCCGCCCAGACACTGTATGAAGGCGTGGACATTGCGGGCCACGGCACGGTGGGTCTTATCACCTATATGCGTACCGACTCGCTGCGCATTGCCGCCGAGGCTCAGGCCGCGGCCAAGACCTTTATTGCGGAGCGCTGGGGCGACAACTACGTCTGCAAGACCGCCCGCAAGTGGAAAAGCCGCTCCGCCACCGCCGCGCAGGACGCCCACGAGGCCATCCGCCCGTCTATGCCTGAGCTGACCCCCGACGAGGTCGAGCAGAGCATCAGCGGCGACACCGCAAAGCTCTACCGCCTGATCTGGAGCCGCTTTATGGCCAGCCAGATGGCCGACTGCATTCAGGACACCGTCTCCGCGTCCATCACGGCAGGGGACTACCTGTTCCGTGCGTCGGGCTTCCGCGTCTCGTTCGACGGCTTCACCGCGCTGTACGAGGAATCCACCGACGACGCCAAAAAGAAGGAGACCGCCCTGCCCCCGCTGGAGGAGGGCCAGACCCTCAAACTCAAAAAGCTGACGGCGGACCAGAAGTTCACCCAGCCGCCGCCGCTTTACACCGAGGCCACGCTGATCCACGCGCTGGAGGAAAACGGCATCGGACGCCCGTCCACCTATGCGCCCATCATCACGACCATCGTGGACCGCGGCTATGTGGAGAAGGACCAGAAGAAGCTGAAAACCACCCCGCTCGGCCAGGCCGTCAACACGGTCATGATGGAGCAGTTCCCCGACATCGTCAACGTGAAATTCAGCGCTGACATGGAGAAAAAGCTCGACGTTGTCGAAGCCGGCCAGGCGGACTGGGTCAAGACCATCGACGACTTTTACCAGGGCTTTGAAAGGAGCCTGGAGCAGGCCGAGAAGAATATGGAGGGCAAGCGCATCAAGGTCGAGGACATCCCCACGGATGAGATCTGCGAAAAATGCGGGCGGCCCATGGTCATCAAATCTGGCCGCTACGGCAAGTTTGTGGCGTGCTCGGGCTTCCCGGAGTGCCGCAACGCCCACCCGCTGGTCAAGGACACGGGCGGCCTCTGCCCGCTGGACGGCGGCCACATGCTGGTGCGCAAGAGCGCCAAAGGCCGCGTCTACTACGGCTGCAGCAACTACCCCAAGTGCAACTATATGACCTGGGACGAGCCGGTGCCCGAAAAGTGCCCCCAGTGCGGCAGCACCCTCTTTAAAAAGAAGGGCCAGCTGTACTGCGCCAAAGAGGGGTGCGGGTTTGTGAAGGCGATTGAGAAGAAATGACCGCTTTCGGCACTTCTGTTGGGGTCGATGCTTGCATCGACCCGCGGACAGGCTGCCGACTTGCGGGCGGATGCGCGTATCCGCCCCTACAACCTGCGGAAAACACAGACGTTACGGAGAAACTATGCAAGTGAAAATCATCGGTGCCGGTCTGGCCGGCTGCGAGGCGGCGCTTTGGCTGGCGGACCGCGGCGTGCAGGTCGAACTGTACGAGCAGAAGCCCGCAAAATATTCCCCGGCCCATAAAAGCGCGGGCTTCGCGGAGCTGATCTGCTCCAACTCGCTCAAGGCCGAGCGCCCCGACTCCGCGTCGGGCCTTTTGAAAATTGAGATGAAGATGATGGGCAGCCATCTGTTGGACGCCGCCGAGACCGCCCGCGTGGCGGCTGGCGGTGCACTGGCGGTGGACCGTGATGTGTTTTCCACCGCCGTGACGGAAATGGTGGAAAACCACCCCAACATTACGGTCCGGCGCGAGGAGGTCACGGCGCTGGACGAGAGCGCACCCGTGCTCGTCGCCAGCGGCCCGCTGACCGAGGGCGCACTGGCACAGGCCGTCGCCGCGCTGACCGGAGACCATCGGCTGAGCTTTTATGACGCTGTCGCGCCCATCGTGACCGCCGAGAGCCTTGACTATGACAAGGTTTTTGCCGCGTCCCGCTATGGCCGCGGCGAGGCGGACTACCTGAACTGCCCGTTCAATAAAGAGGAATACGAGGCGTTCCACGCGGCGCTCATTGCCGCCGAACGCGCGCCGCTCCACGACTTTGACGGCGACCTGACCGTCTACGAGGGCTGTATGCCGATTGAGGTCATGGCCGCCCGCGGTGCGGATACGATCCGGTTTGGCCCCCTGCGCCCCGTCGGTCTGCGCGACCCGCGCACCGGCCACCGCCCCTGGGCCGCCGTCCAGCTGCGCGCCGAAAACACGGCCCGCACGCTCTATAACCTCGTCGGCTTCCAGACCAACCTGAAATGGGGCGAACAGAAACGGGTGTTCAGCATGATCCCCGGCCTGGAGCACGCCGAATTTGTGCGGTACGGCGTCATGCACCGCAACACCTTTTTGGAGAGCCCGAAAGTTTTGACGAAGCAGCAGTTCTTGAAAGAACATCCCAACGTGTTTTTTGCAGGGCAGATCACCGGCTTTGAGGGCTATATGGAGAGCGCGGCGTCCGGCTTGCTGGCGGCGCACCAGATGCTTGCACGGCTCAAGGACCGCGAGCTGCCGCCGCCCCCGGCGGCAACGATGTGCGGCGCGCTGCTGGACTACATCACGACACCGAACAAGGACTTCCAGCCGATGGGTGCGAACATGGGCATCCTGCCCCGCACCGAGGAGATCAACATCATCCGCGACAAGCGGGAGCGCTACATGGCGCTTTCGCAGGCCGCGCAGGACGCCATGCAGGCGTGGGTAAAGGAGTACGAAGCATGAAAATTTTAGTGGATGCCATGGGCGGCGACAACGCCCCGCTGTGCGTTTTGCAGGGCGTGAGCCAGGCTGCGGCGGAGTTCGGCGACGGCATGGAGCTGGTGCTGCTGGGTGAGGAAAAAGCCATCCGCGACTGCGCAAAAGAGAATAAAATCGACCTTGCACCGTTTGAAATCCTCAACTGCACCGAGACCATCGACATGCACGATGACCCGGTCAAGGCCGTGCGCCACAAAAAGGATTCCAGCCTTGTGAAGGGTCTGACCATGCTGAAGAACGGCGAGGCCGATGCCTTTGTCAGTGCCGGCTCCACCGGTGCGCTGCACGTCGGCACCAGTCTCATCGTGCGCACGGTCAAGGGTGTCAAGCGCCCGGCGCTGGCCACCCCGATGCCTGGCGCCAAGCAGAATTTCCTGCTGCTGGACTGCGGTGCGAACGTCGAGTGCCGCCCCGAAATGCTCAACGCCTTCGGCACGATGGGCAGCGTCTACGCCGAGAAGGTCATGGGCCGCGAAACGCCGAAGGTCGCGCTTGTCAACAACGGCGCGGAGGACACGAAGGGCACGCCGACCTACCGCGAGGCCCACAAGCTGCTGAAGGCAAACCCCTGCATCCACTTTGCGGGCAACATCGAGCCGCGCTACATCATGGACGGTGACGTGGACGTCGTCGTCTGCGACGGCTTTGTCGGCAACGTCGTGCTGAAATTGACCGAGGGCGTCGCCAAAACGCTGCTGGGGATGCTGAAAAAAATCTTCTTGCAGAACCTGATCACCAAGCTCAGCTATCTGGGCATCAAGGGCGGTCTGGGCGAGCTGAAACGTATGATGGACTCCGAGGAGGTCGGCGGCGCACCGCTGCTGGGTGCCGCGAAGCCGGTCATCAAGGCGCACGGTTCCAGCCACGCCAAGGGCATCAAGAACGCCATCCGTCAGGCCAAGCTCTGCGTCGCCAACGACCTGTGCGGCACGATGGAAAAGGCGCTGGCAGAGGTGGCTGCACAGAAGGAAGAGGCAGACGCTTAAAAGGAAAGCTGCCCTGTAGGGGCCGGGACATGTCCGGCCCGCGGCATAAAAAATACCGCCCGTAAAAGGGCAATCGAGATAAGGTTGAGGGCCGGGCATGCCCGGCCCCTACGGACTAGCCGGAAAGGTGAAAGAATATGGCTCACAAACCGGAAGAACTGCAGGAAGTCCTGCACTATACATTCAAAAATCCTGCGCTGCTGCGCATTGCGCTGACCCATACCAGCTATGCCAACGAGAGCAAGGTCGCCACGACCCACAACGAGCGGCTGGAATTTCTGGGCGACAGCGTGCTGTCCGTCGTTGTAGCGGACTACCTGTTCCACCAGTCGGGCCGCCCCGAGGGCGAGCTGACCCGTATGCGTGCCAGCCTCGTCAGCGAGGATGCACTGTTCCAGTTCGCACAGGAAATTCAGCTGGGTGAGTATCTGCGCCTTGGCCACGGCGAGGACCTTGGCGGCGGACGCAGCCGCCCGAGCGTTGTCTCCGATGCGTTCGAGGCGGTCATTGCCGCGCTGTATCTGGACGGCGGCATGGAGGCCGCGCGCAATTTCATCCTGCCCTTCATCACCGAGGGCAAGACTGCCGAGGACGACTACAAGACCCGTCTGCAGGAGGTCGTCCAGCAGGACCCGTCCGCCGTGCTGAAATACGAGGTCACCGGCGAGACCGGCCCCGACCACAACAAGCAGTTTACGGTCTGCGTCTGGCGCAACGGCGAGCTGCTGGCCGAGGGCCGTGGCCGCAGCAAAAAAGCCGCCGAGCAGCACGCAGCAAAGGTGGCGCTGGAAAAGCTGCAATAAGTGACGCCCTGTAGGGGCCAGGCATGCCCGGCCCGCGGCATAAAAATCGCGACCCGTTTACGGGTACATAAGGCGAGGTTGAGGGCCGGGCATGCCCGGCCCCTACGACCATTTTAAGAATTTTGAAAGGTACCCATGGAATGCGCCTGAAAGAACTGGAAATCCAAGGCTTCAAATCCTTCCCCGATAAGACAAAGATCGAGATCGGCGAGGGCATTACCGGCGTTGTCGGGCCGAACGGCTCGGGCAAGTCGAACATCTCCGACTCCATCCGCTGGGTGCTGGGCGAGACCAGCTCCAAGCAGCTGCGCGGCAGCGGCAAGATGGAGGACGTCATCTTCGGCGGCACCCAGTCCCGCGGTGCCATGGGCTATGCCTCCGTCGCACTGACCATCGACAACAGCGACCACGGTCTGGACATGGACGCCGACCAGGTCACGATCGGCCGCCGGTACTACCGCAGCGGCGAGAGTGAATACTCCATCAACGGCCAGAACGTCCGCTTAAAGGACGTGTACGAGCTGCTGCTCGACACCGGCATTGGCCGCGACGGCTATGCCATCGTCGGGCAGGGCCGCATTGCCGAGATCGTCGGTGCAAAATCAGCGGAGCGCCGCGAAATTTTTGAGGAAGCGTCCGGCATCGCCAAGTACCGCTACCGCAAAAACGAGGCCGAGCGCCGCCTGGAAGCCGCCGAGGGCAACTTAGAGCGCCTGCGGGACATTCTGGGCGAGTTGGAAAAGCGCGTCGGCCCCCTGAAACGCGACAGCGAGAAGGCCCAGCAGTTTCTGGAATTGAGCGAGAAGCGCAAGACGCTGGAGATCACACTCTGGGTCGATGCCATCCGCCGCGCCAACGACTCGCTGCGCGACCAGCAGCGCAAGTACGAGGCCGCCCAGGCCGACTATGACCGCCTGAGCCGCCAGCTGGACGAGTTTGACGAAAAAAGCGCGTCCCTGCGTGCCGAGGCCCAGCAGCTGGTGCTGGCCGTCGAGCAGGCCAACGCCGACATCCGCGCCATCACCGAAGCAAACGCCGGCAGCGAGAGCGAGATCGCCGTCCTGAAAAACGAGAGCGAGCACAGCCGGTTCCGCATCGACGATGCTACGTCCGAATTGGAGCGCGCCGGGCAGGGCCGCGAGAGCATCGAGCACGAGGCCGCGGACCACCGCGCCGCCATCGAGACGCTGAAAAGCGGCATGGCCGGGCTGGACGCCCGCGTGGCCGAGCTGCGCGAGGCCTTGCGTGCCCTTGAGGAAAAGGCCGCTGCCAGCGGCGAGCGCCGCGACGTCATTGACGCCGCCATGGCCCGCCTGCAGGACACCGCCACCGCCGCCAGGGTCAGCGCCGCGTCGGCGCAGTCGGCAGGGGAGGCTGCGGCCAACCGCCTGGCCGAGGCACAGCGCCAGGCCGAGGAGCTGAAAGCCGGCGCCGCCGCCACCGACGAGGAACGCCGCCGTGCCGAGCGCCGCTTTAAGGACGCCGAGGAGGCCGTGACCCGCAACGACAACATCAAGGCGGGCCTGAAGCTGAAATTGGACAGCCGCCGCCGTCAGCAGGCCGAGGCTGCCGACAACCTGCAGAAGGCGGACCGAGAAAGGTCCGCCGCCGCCCAGCGCATCCACATTCTGGAAGATCTGGAGCGCAACATGGACGGCTACCAGCAGAGCGTCAAGGCCGTCATGCGCGCGGCGGGCGGCGGGCGGCTGCGGGGCATCATCGGCCCCGTGGCAGGCATCATCACCGTCGAAAAGGGCTACGAGACCGCCATTGAGACAGCGCTCGGCTTTGCGCTGCAGAACATCGTCGTCGAGGACCAGGGCTGTGCCCGCGCCGCCATCGGCTTTTTGAAGGACGAGCGCGCAGGCCGCGCTACGTTTTTGCCGCTGGACACCGTGCAGGGCTCCCGCTTCACGGGCCGCCTGACCGGCACAGCGGAGGTCGCCGCCGACCTGGTCAGGACAGACCCGAAATATCAGCATATCATCGACAATCTGCTGGGCCGCATCATCGTGGTCGAGGACCTGACCGAGGCGTCCGCCGTGGCGCGGAACCTCGGCTACCGGAACCGCATCGTCACGCTGGACGGCCAGGTCATCAACGCGGGCGGCTCGTTCACCGGCGGCTCCACCGCCCGCAGCGTCGGCGTGTTCAGCCGCAAGCAGGAGCTGGACGAGCTGCGCAGCAAGCTGACGAAGCTCGAGCAGAAACGCACCGAGGCGGAAAAGGAATTGGCCGCCCGCAAGGCCGAGGTGGACAACCTCTCGGCCCAGCTGGCCGGTGCCGAGGGCGAGGGCATGAACGCCGCGACGGAGCACGTCCGCGCGAACCTCGAGCTCGAGCGCCTGACGAAGGCCGCCGCCCAGTACGACGAGACGGCCCGGAGCATCGAGGCCGAGATTGCCGCCCAGCAGGCCGCCGTGACCCGGAACGAGACCGCGCGCACCGAGGCCGAGAAGGCCCGGACCGACGCCGAGGCCGAACTGGCGCAGTACACCGCCGAGCTGGCCGCCTTGGGCGAGAGCACGGGCAGCCTGACGGAAGAACGCGAAAAAATCACCGGTGAGCTGTCCGAAAAACAGCTGCAGCGCCTGGCGGACGAGAAGGACGTCGGCCTGCATGAGGCCGCGCTGGAGGGCTTGCGGAGCCGTACCGGCGAGGCCGACGCCCGCGCCCGTGAGCTGCAGACGGCGATTGAGGCCGCCAAGGCAAAAATCGAGGCCAACGCGCTGAAAATCGCCGAGATGGAGCGTGTGCGCGGCGACAACCAGCAGAAAATTGCCGCCGCGGAGGAAACGATTCGATCTGCCAACGCGGCCCGCCTCGAAAAGGAGGCTGCGATCTCGAAGCTGGGGCAGGACAACCGCGCCCTGACCGACGAGCGCGAGCGGATGAGCGGCGAGATGGCCCGCCTGGCCGAGCGCCGTACCGCCGCCGAGACCGAGCTGAACGACACCAACAGCAAGCTGTGGGAAGAATACCAGCTGACCGAGAGCGAGGCCCGCAGCCAGTGCGTGCCGTTTGAGAGCCTGACCGAGCTGCGCCGCAGCGTGACCGAGGTCCGCGGCAAGATCCGCGCCTTGGGCAACGTCAACGTCGGCGCGATTGACGAATATAAAGAGGTCAGGGAGCGCTACGACTTCATGAAGGCGCAGGTCACCGACGTCGAAAAGGCGAAGGCCGAGCTGACGAAGATGATCGCCGAGCTGTGCAGCGAGATGCAGGAGCTGTTCACGGCGAGCTTTAAGCAGATCAACGCGAACTTCCAGCAAATTTTCAAGGAGCTGTTCGGCGGCGGTCATGCGCGGCTGTATCTGTCGGATGAAGCGAACGTGCTGGAATCCGGCATTGAAATTGAAGTCTCGCCCCCGGGCAAGGTCATCAAGAACCTGTCCGCGCTTTCCGGCGGCGAGCAGGCGCTGGTCGCTATCTCGATCTATTTCGCCATCCTGCGCGTCAACCCCGCGCCGTTCTGCTTCCTTGACGAGATCGAGGCCGCGCTGGACGACGTAAACGTCGCGCGCTATGCGCAGTATCTGCGCCGCATGACGGACCGCACCCAGTTCATTGTCATCACCCACCGCCGCGGCACGATGGAGGCCGCCGACGTCCTCTACGGCGTCACGATGCAGGAGGACGGCGTGTCGAAGATTTTGCGCTTGGATCTGGATAATGTGAGCGCGGACCTTATTACCTGATGGCATGTAGGGGCCGGGCATGCCCGGCCCGCCACATAAATACGACCACCCGCCAATGGGGAGCCACACAAACCCGCAGGGCGGCAAATCAAAAGTAAGGAGGGCCACGATGGGCTTTTTCAACTTTTTCAAACGCGATATTTCCGAGGAGGAATTTCAGGAGCAGCAAAAGGTCAAGCGCGGGCTGGAAAAGACCCGCACGGGCTTTTTCCAGCGCATCGTCAATACGCTGACCAACGCGCAGATCGACGATGATCTGTACGACCAGCTCGAGGAACAGCTCATTCTGGCCGACGTCGGCCCCGCCTGCGCCGTGCGTCTGGTGGACGAGCTGCACGACGAGGTCGAGGAAAAACACCTGAAAACCGGTCAGGAGGCGCTGGACGCGCTGCGCGGCATCATCTGCCAGGAGCTGACACCCCGCTACCCGATGGAGCTGGACGGCAAGCCCGCCGTCATTCTGGTCATCGGCGTCAACGGCGTCGGCAAGACCACGACGATTGCCAAGCTGGCCGGCCTGTACAAAAAGCAGGGCCGCCGCGTCATGCTGGCAGCGGGCGATACCTTCCGCGCCGCCGCCAGTGAGCAGCTGGAGCTCTGGGCCGAGCGCGCCGACGTGCCGCTGGTCCAGGCCGGCATGGGCGCGGACCCGGCGGCGGTCATCTTCGACGCCGTCAAGAGCGCCAATGCCCGCGGCTACGACATGGTCATTGCCGACACCGCCGGACGTCTGCACAACAAGAAGGGCCTGATGGACGAGCTGTCCAAAATCTCCCGCAGCGTCAAGAAGGCCAGCCCCGAGGCGAGCCTTGAGGTGCTGCTGGTGCTCGACGCCATCACGGGCCAGAACGCCATCAGCCAGGCCGAGGAGTTCTGCAAGGCCGCCAACGCCACCGGCGTGGTGCTGACCAAGCTCGACGGCACGCCCCGCGGCGGCTGCGCGGTCTCTGTGTGGGAGAACCTCGGTCTGCCCATCCGCTTCATCGGCGTCGGCGAGAAGATCGACGATCTGATGGAATTTGACGCACAGACCTTCGTCGAAAGCCTGCTGCCGGAATCCGCCCTGCAGAAGGACGAAAAAAAAGAGGAAGGGGAGAGCGAAGCATGATCGTTTGCGCCGCCAGCAACAACGCGGGCAAGCTGAAGGAATTGCGCCGCATTCTGGAACGCATGGGCCATGAGGTCAAGAGCCTGCGGGAGCTGGGGATAAACCTTGACCCCGAAGAAACCGGCACGACATTTGCCGAAAACGCCCGCATCAAGGCCGAGGTGTTCTGCAAGGCCAGCGGCCTGCCCACTGTGGCCGATGACTCCGGCCTCTGCACCGATGCGCTGCACGGTGCGCCCGGCGTCTACAGCGCCCGCTACGCCGGGCATCACGGCGACGACGACGCGAACAACGCAAAGCTGCTGCGGGAGCTGGCCGACGTGCCGGAGGAACAGCGCGGCGCAAAGTTCGTGTCGGCGGTCTGCTTCATGCTGCCGGACGGACGCGCACTGGAGGTCGAGGGCGAGTGCCCGGGCCGCATTGCGTTTACATTGCAGAACGGCGACTACGGCTTCGGCTATGACCCGCTGTTCATCCCCGACGAGTACGGCGCACCCGACGGCAAGCGCCCGAACACCGAACGCCGCAGCTACGCCCAGCTCACCCCCGACGAGAAGGACGCCATCAGCCACCGAGGCCGGGCGATGGAGAAGCTGGAAGCGGAATTGCCGACGTTTTTGGGGTGACATGTAAATGCCTTCCCCTTTGGGGGAAGCCTTTGTAGGGGCCGGGCATGCCCGGCCCGCAGCATAAAAGCAGCAACCCGTTTAAAAGGAAACCGCACAGACTAGAGGGCCGGGCATGCCCGGCCCCTACCGAGATATATACAATAAAAAGGAGATAATTTATGGCACTTACCAGCAAACAGCGCGCGGCTCTGCGCAGCGCGGCGAACACGATGGACCCCGTTTACCAGATCGGCAAGGGCGAGATCGACGACACCCTCAAGCAGGGCATCGCCGACTGCATCGCCGCACGCGAGCTTATCAAAGTAAAGGTGCTGGAAAACAGCGAATATTCCGCCCGCGAGGCCGCCGACATCCTGTGCGAGGCGCTGGACTGCGAGTGCGTGCAGGTCATTGGCCGCAAATTCGTGCTGTTCAAGCAGAAGAAAAAGGAAAGCGCCTACACCGCCGTGCTGGCAAAATGAAAACACTGCTCTACGGCGGGACGTTCGACCCGCCCCACAACGGCCACATGAACAACCTGCGCGCCGCGCTGGCACTGGTACAGCCGGACCGCGCCCTCGTTATGCCCGCGGGCACGCCGCCCCACAAGCACGCCAGCGCCACCCCGGCAGAGCTGCGCCTGCAGATGTGTGCCTGCTTTACAGCGCTGTCCCCGGCGGTGCAGGTCAGCGATTGGGAGATACGCCGGGGCGGGCGCAGCTACACCGTGCACACGCTGGAATGGCTGCGCAGCCAAGACCCGGACGGCGCGCTGTACCTCTGCGTAGGCAGCGACATGCTGCTGACGTTTCAGGAATGGTACCGCTGGCAGGATATGCTGAAAATGGCTGCCCTCGTCGTCGAGAGCCGCACCGGCACCGATGAGGCCGCCCTGCACGCTGCCGCCGCAGAACTGAAAAAGGCCGGGGGCCGCGTCCTTTTTGCCCGCGCCGAGAGCTACCCCTGCGCGTCGAGTGACATCCGCAGCGGGAAGATCCCGCGGGAGCAGTGGCCGGAGGTGCTGCCGCCGGAGGTGCTGGATATTATCAACAAGTATAAACTTTACGGGAGCCTGTAGGGCGGCCTGCCCCCAGGCCGCCGCGGCGGGGTGAGGGCACCCCGCCCTACGCATGACCCGAAAAGACTGCTCTGTAGGGGCCGGGCATGCCCGGCCCGCAGCATAAAAATACACCACCCGTTCAAGGGCAATCACGGCAAAGTGGAGGGCCGGACATGTCCGGCCCCTACAGCCAGTCAGGAGAAGGAAAAACGCCATGGATTACTCCGAAGCCAAGAAGTTGGTTAAGGCCCGCCTGAGCGAAAAGCGCTGGACGCACACGAAAAATGTAAAAAAAATGGCTGTAAAACTTGCCAGGCGCTGGGGCACAGACCCGGAAAAGGCCGCTATGGCGGCAATTTTGCACGATTCCGCCAAGGAACTGCCCAAGCAGGAGTTGTTGCAGATTTTTGCCGATAATGCTATAATAGCAGAAAATGCCCCTGCGCGTCCGTCGCCGGTCTGGCACGGCATCGCCGCCGCCATCCTGGCCGAAACGCAATGGGGCATCACCGACCCGGAAATTTTATCTGCCATCCGCTGCCATACTACCGGCAAGCCGGGAATGTCCAAGCTCGATAAGATCATCTATTTGGCCGATATGACCAGCGCCGAGCGCGACTGGCCCGGCGTAGACGACCTGCGCGCGCTGGAAATGCAGGATCTGGATCGGGCTCTTTGCGACGCACTCAAGCGCAGCATTGATTTTGTGGAAGAAAAGGGCGGCTCGCTGGACCCTGAAAGCGTCGCCGCTTATGAGTATGCAAAAGCACACCTTGAATAAAAACACTCCACAGAGCAGGGAGGAAATGTAATGAGCGAACCGCGTAAGCTGTATACCGGCAGTGCATCGGGCGGGCTGGATCAGGAGCAGTATGAGGCTGCCCGCCGCCGCGCCCAACAGCTGGCCGAACAGAATGCCCGCCGCCGCACCGTGCAGCAGCCCATGCGCACGGCCCAGGGACGGCATATCAGCCAGCGCCCCGTTGTGACCGAGCAGCCGGCCCCCGCACCCGAGCCGCCGGTACAGGAGCGTGCCCAGCAGGCTGCGCCCGCACCGGAAAAGCCCCGCGAGCTGACCTACGCCCAGCGGCAGGCCATGGCCTACCGCGCCGCTGCCGAGCGCAGATACGGCGATACCTTGCAGTTTCAGGTGCAGCGCCCCCGCCGCACCGTGAACCGCCCGCCGGAGCCGGAGCAGCGCGCCCGGCAGGCCGCTGCCCAGCTGTATGAGCAGCCCGCGGCCCCGCGGCAGGTGCAGCAGCCCGCCCCGCGCCCCCAGGCACAGGCCCCTGTGCAGCAGGCGGCCCCCGTCGGCGGCATCCGGCTGGAGGAGGCTGCCGCGCAGCCCCGCCGCGCAAAGCATGCGGATGCCCCGCAGCCCGCAGCCCATAAGCCCCGCACCGCCGCAGGCGGCAATGGCGGCAGCCGCAAGCCCCCGCGTGATGAGGACGACGCCCCGCGCAAGGCAAAGGGCAGAAAGTCCGGCAAAAAGGGCGGCAGCGGCAAGGGCGGAAACGGGAAAAAGAAGAAAAAGATCCGCTGGTGGCAGATCCTGCTCATCACGCTGCTGGTCATCGCGCTGATCTTCGGCGGTGCGTTCGCGCTCATCATGGGGGCCATCACCCCGGCGGGCGGCAACATCAAGCTGAACCAGCTCATCAACACGCCCAAGGAATTCCAGGGCAAGGAGTTCAACATCCTTGTCACTGGCGTTGACCGTTCGTCTACCGGCGATCTGTCCGCAGGTGCGGCCAATGACTCCAACGTCAACGACGGCATGACCGATATGATTTTGTACGTCCATTTCAACAATGAGACGGGCGAGATGAAGATGCTGCAGATCCCGCGTGATACGATGGTCACGACGGACACGAGCGTCTCCGGAAACTTCCGCATCAACGGCGTGGCCAAGACCCAGGGCAGCGACGGCAACAACAACATGGCCGCCCTGTGTGAGCTGGTCGCAGACCAGTACAAGCTGCCCATCGACGGCTTTATCACGATCCGCCTGGAAATGCTGACCGAGCTGGTAGACCTGTTCGGCGGCGTGGAGATCAACGTCCCCATGGATGTAGACTATGCCGCGCTGGGGCTGGGAGACAGCGTCATTCACGCCGGCTACCAGACGTTGAACGGTGCGTCGATGGAGTTCCTGCTGCGTGCGCGTAAAATTTACCCCGACGGCGACATTGGCCGCCTGAACATGCAGCGCCAGTTCTACGCGGCGCTGTTCCGCAAGCTCAAGAGCATCGGCAACATCTGGGACGTCGCCAAGCTGACCCCCGCCGTGCTGAACTATATGGAGACGAACCTCAGCGCGTCCGACCTCATCAGCTTTGCCATCAGTATGCTGAAAATTGATTCCAGCAAGATCATGATCTGCCAGATGCCGGTCATCAGCGGCCCGCAGTACAACGGCCAGTCGCTTTTGTACCCCGCGCGGCAGGCGGATGCGGACCTGCTGAACCAGTACTTCCGCGAGAACACCGGTCCCGTCGATGCCAGCCAGCTGAACCTGTGCGACAATGTCATTGACCTGTCCGGCTACACGGCCACCGACCCGAAGATCCAGCAGATGGGCGGCCTGATGGCCGAGGCGGACGACGCGCAGAAGAACGATAACCTCGACGGCTCCAACCAGGTCACCGACATCATGGCGTCCGAGTCCACGGCGGAGAGCGAGAGCACCGACACGGATTCCACCGATACCGAGAGCCAGCCGGCAGCGTAAAACGTAAATAGAAAATGCTTCGGGCAACCGCAAGGTTCTCTCCCTCCGGCCCTGCGGGGCCACCTCCCTCGCAGAGGGAGGCAAG
>OKUC01000767.1_pt1 | contig 14223 bp, 12 predicted proteins | sample 1606761 | NCBI WGS metagenome assembly OKUC01 (sample SAMEA3882542, study PRJEB24775) | human gut metagenome | biome: human-associated habitat; feature: intestine environment; material: feces | place: Netherlands | collected 2009/2010 | reverse complement strand
GGGATGGCACCGCGGCGGCTGGTGGTGATGCTGGCCGCTTTGTTGGCAAAAGCCAGAATGCTTTCCAGCTTGTCCACCGTCAGGGTGTCCAGCTCCTCCTTGCAGAGCTTGGACAGGGCAGCCCCAAAGAAGGTATCGCCTGCGCCGTTGGTGTCGCCCACCTTGCAGGGAACGCCAGCCACATGGCCGGTCTTGTCCCCAAAGCGGTAGAATACGCCGTTTGCACCCAAGGTGACAAAAATCAGCCGGATGCCGTTCTGTGCCAGTTGTGCCGTGCCGCTTTCGCAGTCGGTGGTGCCGGTGAGCAGGGGCAGCTCTTCATCGGACACTTTCAGAATATCCACCAGCGGCAGGGGAGCTTTCATCTGGGCAATGGCATCCTCTTTGTTCTTCCAGAGGTTTGCACGGTAGTTGGGGTCGTAGGTGATGGTAGCACCCAGCTTTTTGGCGCGGGCAGCAGCGTCCAGCGTAGCGGTGCGGGAAGGGTCAGCGGTCAGGCTGACAGAGCCAAAGTGGACGATTTTGGCAGCTTTCAGAGCGCCCTCCGAAATGTCCTCTTTGCTCAGCATCACGTCAGCGTTGGCGCTGCGGTAGAAGCTGAAATCCCGCTCACCGGTGGCATCCACCGAGACCACCGCCATGGTGGTGGGGTGGTCTGCATCCACCGCCATGCCGGAAACGTCTACCTTGTTTTCTGCCAGAACCTCTTTCAGATAGCGGCCAAAGGCATCTGCACCCACCTTGCCGATAAAGGCGGTCTGTGCGCCCAGCCGGGCGGCTGCCACCGCCAGATTGGCCGGGGCACCACCGGGGTTTGCGGCAAACTGCGGAATGCCGCGGGCATCCTTGCCGGTCTGGGTCAGGTCGATCAAAACTTCACCAATCGTTAAAATGTCCATGCGTTTTCTCCTTATTTTTATCCTATAAGCTAAAACCCAACGATCACCGCTGGAACAGATAATGAATGTAAGCGGCTGCACGCTCCGGGTGCGGTGCATTCTGCACTACCCCAAGATAGACCTTGCCAGAAAAACCTGCCTGCCTGACAAACGGCGTGTCCGAAATATCCAGCACGGTCCCACCGGCGTTCAGACCCGACAGTGCATGGAAAGACGCATCCAGTGTCCGCAGATCGAGAAAATAATCATCTGCCAACAGTCGATCCCGTGCATATTCGTCCATCAGAACAACATCTAACCGCTGGGCACTGACTGCACCCAGCAGCTTCATCTCCGAAGCATATACATACTGCTCCTCTGCGCGGTCGCTTTCGCTGAGCAGCAAGCCGGACAGCAGATCGACCTGTTGCTTTTTGGTCAGACCCTGCGCCTCGGCAAAGCCGGTGGTAAGCTGTTCCGTCAGATCAGACCCGGCAGTGATATTTACCAGACCAAGGTAAAGCACATCCTCTTTTTTCGTCACATGACGGTAGGCTGCATACCCGAGGATATAGACGACGATGAGCACGATCGCAATGGGCAGCTTGTAATATGCCCAGATGTGCTCCCACTTTTTGCGCCCATGGAGGGAGCGGAGCGTATCCCGGTCAGTTTTTGTCATGGTCGTATTCCTCGTGTACTGCATCAGGGTCTCCACCGATCAGATAGAGGATCCGAAGCATCAGAAAGGAGCAGAGCATGGCGCAGAAGCCCATGCCCAGCAGGAATGCAGGCGTGAACACAAACACTATGACGTACCCCATGATGCCATAGATCGCCGCCATCAGCAGGGTGCAAAACAGATACCGGACACCCACGAGAAACGCTGTTTTCAGGATGCCGAAGGTGGTGTTTTCAAACCGTGCCAGCAGAGGAAAGGCATACAGCAGAACGATGCCGTACAGAACTGCCGCACCAATAAGCACTGCAGTGAGCAGCGTCCAGAAAATGTTTTCGCTCCACATTCGGCGCAGCACAAAGCCATCCGCAGCCAGGAAACTGCCGACTGCCAGCAGGATAAGCCAGAGTTTTGTGGCAGGCTTAAAATTTTCCCGGAACGCCTTAAAAAACATCCGGGTCAGACCATCGTCCCGATCTTCCGCCATTTTGAGCGTGACGTAGAACAATGCGGTCGTAGAAGCTCCTATGGTAACGATGGGCAGGCTGCACACGAGCCATAAGATGTTCAGGTAAGCACTGTAAGTCAATTTCGTCAGCACAGCAAACAGCGGCTTGTCCGTATTGCACAGGTCACGCATGGGGGTTCTCCTTTCGCTCAATCTCCTGTGGATTCGCGCAGGATCAGGTTGGTTTCCGTATAGACGGTGCGATAGTTCAGCGATGGCTCTTCGATGCGGGTCATAAGCAGATTGGCAGCGGTGTAGCCCATGATCTGTCCATGGATATGGATCGAAGTCAGACGGGGGGCAAAGTAGGAAGCCTCCTGACTGTCATCGAAGCCGCAGACCCAGATATCATCGGGAACCGAATACCCCAGCTCATTCAATGCCTTGACCAGATCCATGGCAACAAAGTCATTGGCGCAGACAAAGGCATCCGGCATCGTTTTGAACCGACGTATGGTTTCGTACAGGGATACCGGATAGTTCTGCTGTCCAGATGGCATCGCACAGGTGCTCAGGCCTTCTGTCAGACCAAAGTACTCCACTGCATCCTTATAAGCCATATAACGCTCAAAGAAGGACTGACAGTGGTTTTTATCCCCCGCAAAGCTGATGCGTTTTTTGCCGCGCTGGACCATGTGGGCCACCGCATTCTGGATCTCAATGCGGTTTTCCATATAAAGGCGGTCAGCTTTAAGGGGAGGACGCATATCCATCACAGGGGTGTCTACAAACAGCAGCGGAACATCCAGATCGCACAGCATCTGTGCGTAGTCATAGTCGAATACTTCAAAGCAGATGATGCCGGCTGTGCGCTGGATGTTGAGAGAAGATGGAAGTTTTTTCTCTTTCAGCTCTATGGGAGAAATGCGATGAATGGTCATGCCGCTGTGCAGATGGTCGATTTCCGACTGGAAACGATCCAGCATCATGGAGGAAAAGTGAGAGTTGTTCAGAAACCGGGTCGTCAGCATGGCGATCTCCCGTTTGTCACTCGGCAGAATGGAAGGCGCTGCTGTTTTTGCAGCGTCTTCCTGAAACAGCGGCAGATAGGCAAACTGCTTATAGCCCATTTCGGCGGCTTTGCGCAGGATCTTCTCCCGTGTGGCATCTGCCAGCACACCGGTGTTGTTGATGGCCTTTGAAACTGTGTTGCGGGAAAGCTGCAGTTCGTTTGCAATATCCTGAATGGTGACTTTGGTTGCCATAAGTCATCCTCTTCCTTTTATAAATAAAGTCTGGTGACGGATCTTATTCTTTGCGACTCCAGTATAGTGCAAATGCACAAATTAGTCAAATGCAAAAATGCAAATCATCATTTTGCATATTTGCGCACTTTCGAATTTGTGCATCTGTACAAATCCACAATAATTTTTGATGTATACCATGAATTATCGTTGACATTCGCCTGCATGAGTGGTATAAATGAATTACAGAGTTTTACATTTGCACAATCGAAGCGATGAAAACGTAAAATTCAAAGGTGCAAATGTAAAACACAAATCAAACGGCAAGCAAATCAAAAAGGAGGAGAATGATTCATGAAAGCAAAGACGGCCTCGCCGGAAACGGCTGTGCTGACAGCAGAACGCAAGCTGCACAACACATGGGTCTACATCAAACGGCATTGGCAGCTTTACCTGTTGTTCCTGCTGCCTGCCGTGGTGCTGACGCTGGTGTTCAAGTACGCTCCCATGGGCGGTGTGCTGATCGCGTTCCAGAAGTACAATCCCTTCAAGGGCATCTGGGGCAGCGAGTGGGTAGGCTTCAAAAACTTTACCCGCTTCATGTCCTCGCCGGACTTCCAGCGCTATCTGATCAACACCCTGAAGCTGAGCGTCTACGGTCTGCTGTGGGGCTTCCCGATCCCCATCCTGCTGGCATTCCTGCTCAACCGTATCGAGAGCAAGAAGATCAAGCAGAAGGTGCAGCTGGTGCTGTATATGCCCAACTTCATCTCGGTCATCGTGCTGTGCGGCATCGTCCGAGTGCTGCTGAGTGTCACCGGTCCGGTGAACGGCCTGCTTCACACCAGCATCAACTTCATGACGCTGCCGGAAGCGTTCCGCCCCATCTACATCATCAGCGGCATCTGGCAGGGTGCCGGCTGGGCATCCATCATGTACACCGCATCCCTTTCTAACGCCAGCAAAGATCTGAAGGAAGCTGCGATGATCGACGGCGCAAACCTGATCCAGCAGATCATGACGGTGGAGTGGCCCGCCATTAAGGATATGGTCGTTATTCAGTTTATCCTGCAGGCAGGCAACATCATGAGCATCGGTTTTGAAAAAGCCTATGCCCTGCAAACTGACCTGAACCTGAACACTGCCGAGATCATTGCAACGTACGTTTATAAAAAGGGCCTGTTGGACGGCGATTACAGCTTTTCCACGGCAGTCGGTCTGTTCAACACCGTTGTCAACGTCATCCTGCTGATCGCAGTGAACAAGATCGTTGCCAAAATGAACGATGGCAAGGGCTTGTAAGGAGGGGTTTACCATGGCAAAACAGAAAAAATCAAAAATGGCCCTCTACACCAGACAAGATAAGATCATCCTGTACTGCGGCTACGCACTTCTGGGCTTGTTCCTGCTGGCGATCATCGTTCCGATGATCTACATCGTCATCGCGTCCTTTATGGACCCGGTCACTCTGCAAAACAAGGGCATCTCCTTTGATTTCAGCAAGTGGAGTCTGGATGCTTACCAGCGTGTCGTTTCGGACAAGCAGATCTGGGTCGGCTTCAGGAACGCAGTACTTTACTCGATCATCTTCACCATCATCTCGGTAGCTGTGACGATGCTTGCCGCTTATCCCATGTCGCTGCCGGACTTCAAAGGCAAAAAGCTCTTCAACACCTTGTTTGTGATCACGATGTTTTTCAGCGGCGGTCTGATCCCCACCTACCTGCTCATCAACAATCTGGGTCTGCTGGATTCCATGTGGGCGGTCATTCTGCCGGGAGCATTCAGCGTGTGGAACATGATCATTGCCCGTACCTATTATCAAGGCATCCCGCGTGAGCTGCGCGAAGCTGCGGATGTGGATGGAGCCAGCGAGATGCTTTACTTCTTCAAGATCCTGCTGCCCGTCTGTATGCCGGTGGTGGCAGTTCTGGCCCTGTGGCAGTTCGTGGCAATGTGGAACAGCTACTTTGACGCCATGATCTACCTGAACAGCGCATCGAAGCAGCCGCTGCAGCTGGTGCTGCGTTCCATCCTGATCCAGAGCCAGCCGGAATCCGGCATGATCGCAGATATCCAGAGCACTGCCGAACGTGCGAAGATGGCAGAGCTGCTCAAATATGCAACCATTATTATTTCCAGTCTGCCGCTGCTGGTGATGTATCCCTTCTTCCAGAAGTATTTTGATGCCGGCATCATGGCTGGTTCCATTAAAGGCTGAGGATATTCCAGAATTTTATAAGCAGGTACGCTCATCTGTTACACGAAAAAAGAAACATGAAAAAGGAGAAAATACCATGAAAAAGCTGATCTCTCGCCGCAACTTCCTCAAGGTCTGCGCTCTGGCGGGCTCTGCCGCTGCTCTGTCTGCCTGTGGCGGCGGCAAATCCACAGGCAGCGGTAATTCTGCTGCCGCAGCTGTGGACACGACCGGTGCCGTTACATTTCCGCTGTCCGAAAAGGTCACCTTTACCGGTATGACCAGCTTCCCTGTGGGCAGCGAACCCGAGCCGAACAACCGCACCATCTTCAAGCGTCTGGAAGAGCAGACCAATGTGCACATCGACTGGACCGCCATCCAGTCCGACCAGTGGAGCGATAAGATCACCCTGAATATGTCCAACCCCAACACCCTGACGGATTTTGTTTTTACTGCTGATTTTACCGACAGCAATCTGCTGCGCTACGCAGATCAGGGTGTCATCCTCAATCTGGAAGACTACATTGACAACAATATGCCTTATCTCCAGAAGGTCTTTGAGCAGTACCCGGAGTACCGCACCATGTGCACCGACAGCGATGGCCACATCTGGGCACTGCCCTGGATCGAGCAGCTCGGCTCAGAAAAGACCGCCATCCAGACCATTGGCAACATGAGCTTCATCAATACCAAGTGGCTGAACTTCCTCGGTCTGTCGATGCCCACCACAGTGGACGAGTTTGAGCAGGTGCTGATGGCATTCCGTGATAACGCCGCTTCTATCAAGGCAGAGTATGGCATTGACGGCGACATCATCCCCATGTCCTGCATCGTCAACAACGGCGATCAGGACCCCAGCATCCTCATCAATGGCTTTGGCGAAGGCTACGGCGATGCAGACAAAGACCGCCATATCGCCGTTACCAACGACCGGAAAGTCATCTGTGCCGCCACCCAGCAGGGCTACCGTGATGGTCTGGACTGGCTGCACAAGCTGTATGCCGAGAAGCTCATCGACCCGGAGTGCTTCACGCAGGAGTGGTCCACCTATGTTTCCAAGGGCAAGGCTGGCCGCTATGGTGTCTGCTTCAGCTGGGATGTTGCCAACATTGACAACCTGACCGACTGGGAGCCGCTGCCTGCCCTGACCGCCGATACCCGGAATATCACTCCGCAGAACGGCTCTTTCACCAGCGGCTTTGCCCGCGGCAGATGCGTTGTCACCGCAAAGGCGACTAATCCTGCACTGGTTTGTGCATGGCTGGATCAGATGTACGCGCCCCTCCAGTCTCCGCAGAACAACTGGGGTACTTACGGCGATGCGGAAGGCTTTAACATTTTTGAACTGTCCACCAACGATAAGGGCGAGCCCATGCTGAAGCACGCTCCTCTGGGCGATGCTTCTCCCGTGGAAGTCCGTGAGGCGCAGTGTGTCGGCGGGCCTCTGGCGGTTCTGGATGATTACTATGGTGTATACGTTACCTGCCCGGACGATGCACAGTACCGTCTGGACTGGATCAAGGAGATCTACACCCCGGATATGAACAACGATTATGTCTATCCCAATGTCTTTATGAGCAGCGAGGACACCGAGCAGGTCTCTAACCTGCAGGCAGATCTGCAGACCTACATGAATACGCAGAAGGCCAACTGGATCATGAACGGCACTAAGGATGCAGAGTGGAACGAATATCTGAGCAAGCTGGAAGACTACGGCCTGTCCGACTATCTGGGCATTATGCAGAAATATCTGGATGCTTACTACGCATAAGAATTCTTTCCTTTGGAGGATTCCATGAACGATTTGACTTTACAAAAAGCCCGTGCCTACGAGGCCGAGCACGGTGCTGCCATTTCCCCGGCGGAACGCCCTGCTTACCACATGACCCCCTATGTGGGCTGGCTGAACGACCCCAACGGCTTCTCTTATTATAAAGGGAAGTATCACCAGTTCTATCAGTATAACCCCTACGATGTGCGGTGGGCGCCCATGCACTGGGGTCACGCCGTCAGCACCGACCTGCTGCACTGGGAGTATCTGCCCTGTGCGCTTGCCCCGGATTCCCCGGTGGACAACGGCCCCGGCTGCTTCTCCGGCTCTGCCACCGAGATGGATGACGGCAAGCAGCTGCTGATGTACACCAGCGTGATTGCAGAAAAGCAGCCCAATGGGGAGATGCGGGATATCCAGACCCAGAGCATTGCCATCGGTGACGGTCTCAACTACGAAAAGCCTGCCTGCAACCCGGTGCTGACCCAGAAAGACCTGCCGGAAGGCTTCAGCAAGTTTGACTTCCGGGACCCCAAGATCTGGCGTGAGGCCGACGGCACCTACTCCGCCGTCACCGTCTGCCGGGCCGAGGACGGCAGCGGCGCAGCGGCACTGTTCCAGAGCAAGGACGGCTTCGACTGGCACTTTGTCACGGTGCTGGAACGCTGCAACAATCAGTACGGCAAAATGTGGGAGTGCCCGGACTTCTTCCCGCTGGACGGCAAGCAGGTCTTGATGCTCGGCCCCATGGAGATGCTGCCCAAGGGCGAGTTCCACAACGGTCACAACGTGATTGCCTTCATCGGCAGCTACGACGAAGCCACCCACACCTTCACCAAGGAAAACGTGCAGCTGATGGACGGCGGCATCGACTTCTACGCCACCCAGACCACCCTTGCCCCGGATGGCCGCCGCATCATGACCGCATGGCTGCAGACATGGTCGGACACCGAGGATAAGCCCAAGGGCTGCAAGTGGTTCGGGCAGACCATCTGCCCGCGCGAGCTGCACATCAAGGACGGACGCATTGTTCAGGCCCCGGTGCGGGAGCTGGATGCCGTCCACGGTAAGCGCACTTTCCACGAAAATGTGACGGTGCAAAGCGAAACTTCTCTGGAAGGCATCAAGGGCCGTGTGGCCGACCTGACCGTCACGGTGCAGCCCGGCGAATACCGCTCCTTTACCCTGAAGCTGGCCGCCGATGCAGACCATCACACCAGCCTGACCTACGACCCCTACACCTCGCAGCTGACGCTGGATCGCAGCTATGCCGGTTCCCGTGCCGACATCGTGCATACCCGCAGCTGCAAGGTGCGCCGCCAGAACGGTGCCCTGAAACTCCGTATCCTGCTGGACAAAAACAGCGTGGAGGTCTTTGTCAATGACGGTGAGCAGACCATGACGGCATGGATCTACACCCCGCAGTCTGCCGATGGCATCACCTTTGCCGCCGACAGCAAGGCGATCATCACCGCCGAGCAGTTTGAACTGGACCTGTAAAACCTGATATTCCCTTCATTTCTCCTTCATCAACACAGCCCCGCTCTGGATTCCTTCACCAGAGCGGGGCTGTTGTTGGTTCTATAAATCTGTTCTTTGATGCAGCCCTTCGTAAGCCCACATCCATCTACCATCCCCTCAATTTCTCCACCAAACCGGAACAACACTCTTTTTGCACTGCACAAATCATAGCATCGTTTGGCGTAAAATTGGCGTATGACGTGAAAATCGCTGGAAATCATTGCAAACAAAAAGCCCGAAACTTCTCGGTTTATCAAGAAGTTTCAGGCTTTGCTTTGCTTAAATTGGAAATTACTGCTCAATCGGCTTCATCGTGGGGACGTGGCAAGAACTGGCCCTGTTTTCGTCCAACAGGCTCCAACAACGTCCACGATCCCGGTGGATTTCTTGAAGAACCCTCCAACAAACTCCAACAGCGTCCACGAAAGTTGTGTACAGTTTTGGTCACAGCCCTTTTTTGACGGAGCGTGACGGAAACCGCGACAACGGGTGTTGGTCACTGTCAAACCGTGATAAACGAGATGTGCTTCTTTGTCCAGCAGAGAGGAACATTTCTGTTATTTTGAATCTATGCCTTACCGGACAAGCAATGCGCTTTGCAGAGAGGCCATGGATTCTTTCTTTTTCTCTTGGGTTGCTTCTGCGTATACATCCATTGTGGTGGAAATATCCGCATGACCCATGATTTCCTGAATGACCTTCAGGTTGGTTTCGTTCTCGCAGAAGCGAGTGCAGAATGTGTGCCGCAGGATATGGCAGCTAAACTTTGGCAGAAGAACCGGGTCACGATTTTCTTCCTTCGCCTTGGATTCTTCTTCCTTATTATAGTCTGCACAAATCGAGCGGATAGTGCGGTTGATGGCATTGGGGAGATAAACCTTTCCATCACCAGTGCAGAAAACAAAGCCGGAGTACCCATCAATTTCATCGGTGCAGAAACCAATGACCTTTTGATACTGGTATTCTTCCAGAAAGGCATCGAACACTTCATCAATCATTGGAATAATGCGGATGCCAGCTTTCGTTTTGGGCGAGTTTACATGGTTGGTGCAAGTGCCATCTTCCTGCACACGATAAACAAGATTGTGGTTGATGCTGATCGTGCGGTTTTTGAAATCAACATCCTGCCACCGCAGACCTAACACCTCGCCAATGCGACAGCCAGTACCAAGCATTACGGTAAACAACGGGAACCATCCGCGATACTCTTCGCTATTGGCGATGTAATTGGTAAACGCACGCTGTTCGGCAACAGTCAGAGCATGACGCTTTGTCTTTTCCCAGCAGTGGCTCTTCTTAATTTCAGCCATAACGCCCTCCGTTGGATTCAAGCGCAGCAGTCCATCGCGGACAGCCATTGTAAAGGTTGGATGCAAAAGTGTATGTACGATTTCCATACTGTTGGGCTTGAATCCTTTTTCTAAAATCAGTGAGTAATAGAATTTCTTAATATCGCTGTACTTGATTTTGCTGATACGAAGTTTTCCAAAACCATCCCGAACATAATGGTTATACATATATTTATAGTTCGTCATGGTGGACTGCTTCAGATCATACTTTTGAGAAATGTATTCGTCAAACAGTTCGTTCAGCGTGATACGCTCGGCACGATCAGGGTCAAGGCCATCCTCGATTGCTCTGCGGATTTTTACTTCCTTTTTTCTAAGTTCGCTCAACTCCTTTGCATAGACCGATCTGTGTTCGCCACGGAGCGTAGTGTAGCGGAACACATAACGGCCATCCTTTCGCTGCGATTCACCCTTCTTCAGGGAGTAACCACGAGAATCTTTTCTTGTTGCCATTCTTCTCACCTCGTAAAATTCGATTTAAGGAGAACAGTCATATCCTGATGACGGTCTATGTAGTACGTTACGTCCGTCCTGCTCTAAGGATACACAAGTTGCTCCTGTCCTGCAACGATGCCGCAAAAGTAATTTTATTGAGTGGTTCTCCAATATGTAATACTCCGAAGAACGGAGTATGCTGTTTCACATTCTAAAGGTATCCAAATATTCTTCAAAGATTTCCAGATTCACAAGGACAACGCGCCGGATTTTGTAAATCGCACCGGCTTCTTTAGCGAGTTCCTCAAATGTATGCAGTCCCATTGAGTACAGCTCGGCACCTTCTTGATAGCGGACGAATTTTTTCTTGCCAGCCTTTACCATAGGCTCCAGCTCTCTGACTTCGGTTCGTGCAAATGCCATATATCTACCTCTTTTCAGTTTCTGTTCTTTTCATCTCCAATTCGTACTTATCGAAAGCGACTATCCTATTTGTTTATCCCAAGACTTCTCAGAAGAGCTTCCTCAATTTGCTTCATTTCCCATTCGCTTGTCAGCCCCATGAAATTGTTGATACGTTCTTTATCTATCGTGAAAATCTGTTCCAACAGCACAACAGATGGTCGGCTGAAAGCGGGGTTTTTGTCAATAAGAACGTGCGTTGGCTGATTAGGCTTTTTGGAAATACGTGAGGTCACAGCAGCTACAATTACGGTCGGAGCGAACTTGTTTCCAACATCATTTTGAATAATGATGACAGGACGCTTTCCACCTTGCTCTGAGCCGTAATGTGGATCAAGGTCAGCAAAATAAATCTCGCCACGTCGAAAGCCAAAATTCTTAGTCACATAAACGATAGCGGTCAACCCCTTTTTCGCTATGTAGGCAAAGACCGTTCTCCCGGACGGTCTTTGCAGTGAGAAAGGAAAACTGCCATGAGCATGAAGCGTTTTACTGTTTAATGGGAAGGCTCTTGGTACGGCTGGAGCCGTTGTAGGCTTTCAGAATCTGATGCATATACTTTTGATAGTTCGGTCCGCTCATGGCCTGACCGCTGCGATAGATTGTCACGGGGCTTGTACGCTTGAGCTGACGAATTAACCGCACCGGGTCGTATCCCCAACGAGGGAGTGCAGTCCAGCAGAATATAATCGTACTCGCGTTTGGCACTGTCCAGCACCTGTTTGAGCATCTTTTCCCGGTTCATGCTGTTGACAAGGGCAACTTCCATTCCTGCCAGATCAATGTTGGCCGGGATAAGGTCAACACCCTCATCATGGTGCAAGATGCCCTCACCGGGCTGGATGGGCTGGTCATTCATAGCTTTCTGCATGAGGGTGGACAATGTGGTGGGTAGTTCATCCGGCTGCTGCCAGCCCATACTGATGGTAAGTGAACCCTGTGGGTCAACGTCCACCAGCAGAACTTTTTTGCCCTCCATCGCCAGACCAATGCCTAGATTTTCACAGGTCGTGGTCTTAGCCGTGCCGCCTTTTTGGTTGACGATGGCGATTGTGGTAGCTTTCTTTGCGATAACATCACCCCGCTTTCGGAGAGCCACGCGCAAAGTCGTGGTTCGTCTTGTTCTGATAATAAAGGTTCATGGTCGTGGGCGCATTGAACAATGCTGCCAACAGGTACTGCTTCATGTTCCGCACAGGGGAAGTGTTCTCTGTCAGACAGCCCAGCACAAAACGGATGTGGTCTGCGGTCAACTTTTTTAAGCGACTGCGCACTACCTCGGCAGGCTTGTCGTCCCCGGCAATCCTCAACATCTTGCGTTTGGTGGAGCAGGTGTCCACAAGCAAGTCTACGATCTGATAGATGACGTCCTCATCGTCCGGGCAGAGCCGGAGCAGCAGTTCGACCTCCAACACCTGATAAAAATAATCTTCAAGCTGTTCTCGCTGGGTCAGCCTGTCCGTTTCATCCGGGAGGAAAGGATGGTTCTTCTCTGTTTTATTCTTATCAGTCTTATTAGATTGCGATTTTGGCCGCACCTGAACTGCACTTTCGGCAGCACAAGAATTGCTGTTTGCACAATTCTGTATTTGCGCTTTTGGCAGTCCAGATGAAAAGTTCTTGACGTAGATCAAGCTGGGTCTGCCCAGCCCACGCCGTTTGCGTTCGATGAGGTCTGCCTGTTCTAGCTCCCGGAACAACTTGACCGCCTTGTGTTCGGCGCAGCAGAGAGATTCCTGCACTTCCCGGACAGTGTAGATGATATACACACGCCCATGTTCATTCACCCAGCTATTCTTTGCAGACAGGCTCATACGATCGAGCAGGATGCCGTACAGTGTCCGGGCATCCGTAGAGAGTTGCCGGAAACGGCTGTCCTGAAAGAGTGCTTTCGGTATGCGGAAGTAGGCGAACAGTTCACCTGACTGTCCATAGAAGTAGTCGAGCGTCATTTGGTGTAGCCTCGAATTTTCAACTGTGAGTGCGTGTCCATGTGCAAAACCTCCTTATTCAATTTTTGCAAAAGAAAAAGCGCACCTTCAATTTTGCGGAAACTGAAAGTGCGCTATGTAAAGCTGATTCAATTATTCACGAAAGGATTCCAGATATTCGTCCAGCACTTCTACGTTCACCAGTGCAATGCGTTTCAGCCGGACGATGGCGTGAGCATCCTGTGCGACTTGTCGGAAGGAGTTTTTGCCCATCGAGTAGAGGACTGCCCCTTCCTCGTAGCGAACGTATTTCTTTTTCTTTCCAGCCAGCAGTTTTTCCAGTTCAGGAACTTCAACCGAGTTTCGCTTATGTGCCATGGTATTCTTCTCCTTTGTCAAGGTTATGTGGTATACTTACATATCAGGATATAGAAAAAGGACACTCCACTTTCGGCTTTTGCCGATGGTGAAATGTCCTCTTGACTGTTTTCTCGTTTACAGTTTTCTGCTGGATGTGGAACAGGCGAAAACCCGTCACGCTCCGTTTGGGATTTTTGCCTTCTCCGACAAGCCCCTAAGAAATCCGTCTGAATATTCAGATTTTTAGTACATTCAGGGTCGGATTTTCAGTTCATGCGGACTGTCGGGGACACAAGGATTACCACGTAGCTCAGTTAGATTCAGGGCGCATCGTGGGGATGTCATCGACGAGCAGTTATAAGCCTTTATTTCTTGATATTACTCTACACCGCAAGGGTTGAATTTTGCCATTCCATTTACATCTCTACGCAAGCCTTTATCCGAACTGTATCGTTTGGCGTATGAATTGGCGTAAATGGCGTATGGCGTATTTGGCGTATGCTTTATTTTATTCTTCAGGATCTTTCCACTGTGCGAACTGACGGTCAAGATTTTCAAATTCAGACTTACGCAATTCCTTGGTCACATCTGCATAGATGTTCAAGGTTGTGGAAATATCAGAATGTCCCAGCGCATCCTGAATCACCTTGATGTTCACGCCCGCTTCGCACATCCGGGTCGTGAAGGTATGCCGCAGGGTATGGCAGCTGAAACGCGGCAGGAGCACGGTGCTGTTCGGATTCTTCGCCAGCACTTCATCGTTGCAGTCCCGGATGATGCGCCGGATGGCCTTGTTCAGCGTTCCCTGATGCTGGCACTCTCCAAAGCGATTGACGAAGATGAAGTCCGTATAGCCATCCACCGTTACCGTGCAATGGATCTCTGCTTCTTCCTGATAGGCACGTTCCTTTTCAAAGGCTTCCTTCACGAAGTCCATCATCGGAA
>OKUC01000765.1_pt1 | contig 14235 bp, 10 predicted proteins | sample 1606761 | NCBI WGS metagenome assembly OKUC01 (sample SAMEA3882542, study PRJEB24775) | human gut metagenome | biome: human-associated habitat; feature: intestine environment; material: feces | place: Netherlands | collected 2009/2010 | reverse complement strand
ATATGTTCAAATGATTTTAGAAGAAGTTTGTCAAAATACCAGTTGATCAGATCGTATTTATCAAGAAAATTGCGGTAAAAGGTCTGGCGTGTGACGCCGCAGACTTCCACAATCTGGCGGATGGTGATATCATCGACAGAAGTAGTCTTCATGCAGGTTTTCATTGCTTCGGCGAGCCGGTATTTGGTAGATTCGGATTTGGCCATGTTCAATTCTCCTTAATCGTAAGCATGTTTTTTTCTATATAAATAGTACGGTATGATCAAAGCTGTGGTAGTGATCCAGGAAATCGGATAACTAAGCATTACACAGGTTGTGGTATGGTGTGCCGGTAAGACAAACATAATCCACGGAATACGGATCAGACATACGCCTCCAAGTGTGATCAGTGTCGGCAGCAGGACATCGCCGGTTCCGCGAAGTGCACCGGAGAGAACTTCAATAAATACATAAATAGTGTAGCACGGTGCCATAAAACGCAGCATATCAATACCGATATTGATCACATTTTGATCTGTCGTAAAAATTGAGAACAGTGGGTGGCAGAAGATGGCTAAAAACAGCACGATCCCTCCGCACACAGCCACAGCCATTGCAAGGCAGATACGGACACTTTTGAAAATACGTTCTTTTTTACCTGCTCCATAATTTTGTCCGGCAAAGGTTGTGATCGCAATTCCGAATGCTCCGTTGACTGTCCAGAAAAGCGCATCCAGTTTACCAAAAGAAGCCCATGCAGCGGCAGTATCGGTTCCGAAACCATTGATTGCTGCCTGAATAATGATATTGGTAATACTGTACATAAATGCCTGCAGTGCACTTGGAATACCGATGCGGAATTCCATACGCAGCTTCAAAAGGTCTATGTGTAGTTTGCTCAGATAAAGCTTGCAGTCATCATATTTTTTCATCAGTGCATTGGTGACAAGGATTGCACTTACTGCCTGTGAAATAATGGTTGCGATAGCGGCTCCGACAATTCCCATATCAAATACGATTACCAGTACCAGATCGAGGATGATGTTTAGAAAACAACAGACGATCAGGTAATATAGTGGTCTGCGGGAATCACCGATGGAGCGCATGATGGCTGAGCCTATATTAAAGATCAAGGTACCGAAAATACCTAAAAAGTAAATCCGCAGATAAAGAATAGAATCCGCAAGTGTATCTGCAGGTGTATCGATGAGCTTCAAAAGAAATGGTGTTAAGGCCCATCCGAGTATTGTAAATACAATACTGAGAATAGCGGAAAAAGCATAGGCGGTATGCAGACTCTTTTGCAGATTCCGCTCATCCTTTGCACCATAAAACTGGGAAACAATTACAGATGCACCGCTTGCAAGTCCCGTAAAACATCCGATGATCAGATTGGAAAGAACGGCAGAAGATCCCCCGACTGCGGCAAGTGCGCCCTTTCCGACAAAACGACCGACGATGACAGCATCTACGGTGTTATAAAGCTGTTGAAACAAAGTTCCAACTACAATAGGAAAGAAAAAAATCAATAATTGCTTCCAGATAACTCCTTCGGTAATCTGATTGGTTTTTGTACTTTCGTTTGACATGTTAATAACCTCCAATGAAAAAACTAATAGCCATGAGCAAAACTCCACACATTCAGTATTTATGCGGGTTTGCGAGGCATGGCAACCTCTTTTATCACTCCAAATTTATAGTAACAATCAACTCCAAATGGTATAATTAAGTTGTCAAAATCAATTCACCGAAAGGAGCTGATTGTTATCTATCGTCAAGAAATTTTGAAAGACATCCGTCTTTTCACTTCACAACCAGTTGCAAAGTTTTATGATTCTCTTTTTCTGAATCTTGATTTATCCTTTGTTCCGGAATTCCCCAAAACAGGAAGAAAAGGGTTTTCAAACCACGCTATGATTTGTTCCTTTATTGTCATGAAATGCGAAGGTTTCTCCATGATTTCCGATCTTGTCGATTATCTTCACAATAATCTTCTGATTGCGCATTTTTGTGGCTTTGATATTTCTCGTCCACTTCCTTCTTATTGGACTTTTGATCGCTTCTTGAAAAATTTTGATAACAAAGTTCTCTCTAAAATCATGAAAACTCAGGTGCTATTCCTTTCTAAAGAAGGTATTGTAGACACTTCTTTTATTGGCTTAGATTCAACTCCTGTCTCTGCAAATACTTCACAGAATAATCCGAAATCTTTTCTCTCAAATAAGTTTAAGCCCGGAAATCAACCAAGGGCGGATTCAGATTGTAGACTCGGCGTCCACACTGCATCCAATCAAACGAATGAGAAAAAATATGAATTTTATTGGGGCTATAAAAACCATGTCCTTGTAGACTGTATTTCAGGTCTTCCTATTTATGAAATGACCACAACCGCGGAAGTTCATGATGCTACCGTCGCTTTAGATATCCTTGCTGCTACCCATTCCTTTCAACCAATAACGGACTGCATATTCCTTGCCGACAAAGGTTACGATGTCAAAAATATCTACAATCAGGTTAAGGAACTTTACAATGGAGAATGTATCATTCCATTAAACAAACGTAATACCAAAAATCCGAAACTTCTTCCTCAAGGGAATCCCATTTGCGAAGCAGGGCTTGCCATGTGGAAGGATGGTAAGTTTTCCGATTGTGGTCGTACCCGTCAAAAGTTTTGTTGTCCTCTAAAATCAAGTAAAGATACCCTTTGCCCATGCCACCACAAAAATTTCTATAATGGTAAAAAGCATCGTGGCTGTACGAGATATCTCACCATTCCTGATGATTTAAGACTTTCCATTGATAGGGACAGCAAATATTTTAAAAGTAATTATTCACTCCGCACAGAATGTGAACGCTATAATTCGCGTTTTAAAAATACTGGTCAAGAGCGGATGTGGGTAAGAAATAAAGCATCTGTTACAAACTTAAACACACTTGCCCATATCAGTTTACTAGCAGTTGCCGTTGCCGCAATCACTAGCCATTCTGGTCAGTCTTATCGCAAACTAAAAACAATAAAACGAATTGCTTGATTAAAAAATTCTCATAGTCTTATGATTTCGTAAGTTTTGGACTTACGTTAGCTTTGCTATGCCATAAAATCGCAACCTCAAACTTTATGGGAGCTAACTGCCAAGTTCTACTTTTGGATCAATATGTTTTGCTCATCTCTATAATATTCTAGTCTAATATCTTATAAAACTCAATATCTACTTATATGATTTTATAATTTATATTTAACTGTTAATGACCTCCTGTTCTCCAATGGAAGCTTCCAACTGTTGCTTTTCAAACATATCTTTATAAATACCATTTTTCTGAATCAGTTCGGTGTGTGTTCCAAGCTCTTTCATTTCCCCGTTTTCAAGTACCATGATCAGATCGGCATGCTGTACCGTGGAAATTCGGTGTGCGATCAGGATGGTTGTTTTTCCTTTACGATCGTCCCTGAGATTATGTAGGATATGTTCTTCTGTATCGGTGTCGACAGCGGAAAGGGAGTCATCAAGGATCAGGATCGGTGCATTTTTTATCAGGGCGCGGGCGATGGAGCTGCGCTGTTTCTGACCGCCGGAAAGCGTAACGCCACGTTCGCCGACGATTGTATCATAGTTGTCCGGAAAATTTGCAATATTATCGTGAATGCAGGCTGATTTTGCTGCGGCGATAATACGGCTCATATCCTGTGATTTTGTACCGAATGCAATATTTGCTTTCAGAGTATCGGAAAAAAGAAAATTATCCTGTGGTACATAAGCAATATTCTCACGCAGAGTTTTCAGCGGAATTGTGTTGATATCATGGTCATCCAGATAAATCATGCCTGGCTCGGTGTTGTAAAGCCGGAGCAGGAGATTGACCAGAGTGGACTTTCCGTTGCCGGTGCGCCCGATGATGGCAAGGGTTGTCCCGGATGGGATGTCCAGATTGATATCATGCAGTACCGGAGAAGTATTTCCAAGGTGCGTAAAGGTCAGGTGATCAAAACGGATATCCCCGTGCAGGGTATCTAAAGTTGTGACAGAAGCAGTATCTTTTACATTTGTCTGTGCTTCCAGGATTTCCTGTACACGGCGGATGGATGCAGTTCCCTGGGAAAACATGACGGCAGCTTCCGAACAGGCGAGCATCGGCCATACCAGCATATTGACATACTGATTGAAAGCTACGAAGCGTCCGAGTGTAATCTGTCCGATCAGGGCGAGGTATCCCCCATAAAGGAGTGAGGCAAGACTGGAAAATCCGATGATCACATCCAGAAGCGGGATCAGGATGGCTTCCAGCTTTGCGATGCGCATACTTTTATCCATGGTATCCTGGTTCTTTTTGGAAAAAGAAAGGATTTCTGCCTGCTTGCGAACAAAGGCCTTGATCACACGGATCCCGGAGAAGCTTTCCTGTACAAAGTCGGCAAGATTGGAAACACTGTCCTGACGTTCGGTGTAGAGGTCATCCAGTACCTTTCCGTAATGCATATAGCCGAGGCAGATGATGACCATCGGGATCAGTGCCAGAAGGGTCAGTTTTATATTGACATAATACATCATCTGGCAGACGACCAGGAGCGTCATGACTACGGAATCAAAGATGCAGATGACAGCAGGGCCAAGTGCCATGCGGACCGCATTTAAGTCACTGGTAAACCGGGTCATCAGATCACCTGTTTTGTGGCTGTTGTAGTATTCCACATCCATAGTTTCCAGATGGGAAAACATTTCATTACGCAGTTCGCGCTCGATAATACGTGCGGTTCCAAAAAGAAAATAACGCCACAAAAAACGGCCGACTGCAAGCAGAAGACCAATCAGAAAGATCCCAAGAAGACAGGTACGAATGGAACTCCAGGTAATGCTGCGCGCGGTAAGACCATCGGTAATGATACCGGTAAGTTTTGGAATAAATACACTTGCCGCATCTACAGCAAAAAGAGTAAGGATTCCGGCAATATAGCGATATTTGTATCGCCTGACATATTGCATGATAAAGGGCAGTGGTTTCATATCAATGCCTCCTGAAAATGATAATTTTTTTCTATATAAACTATTATAGAGGATAGAATCTGGGGTGTCAAAGATTCCGTCAAATAAACGGGAAATACTTTGTGAAACAGGGGAAATTTCGTGAAAACGACAATTGCAATTTAAGATACATTTTTCTATAATGACGAAAGGTAAAATGTTAATAAGATAAACAGAGGGAATATATGAAAACATTACAGAAAGATTTGACGACCGGGAATCCGGGAAAAATTATTTTTAATTTCACACTGCCGATCTTCATTGGAAATGTATTTCAGCAGTTCTACAGTATGGCAGATACGATTATCGTAGGAAAGTCCGTGGGAACCAAAGCACTTGCGGCTGTTGGAAGTACGGGAACGATCATGTTTCTGATCAATGGATTTATACTGGGAATGACGGCAGGATTTACCGTACTTACGGCACAGAAATTTGGCGCGGGTGATATGAAAGCAATGCGCAAGACTGTAGGAAATGCCGCGATTCTGGCGATTATTATGTCTCTTATTATGACTGTGCTCGGAATGATGGCAATGAAACCGCTTCTTGGGATTATGAAGACACCGGATGATATTTTCAAGGATGCCTATGCGTATATTATGGTAATCTGTGGTGGAATTGCGGCGCAGATGCTATATAACTTTTTATCCAGTGTCTTGCGGGCACTTGGTAACAGCAAGGTTCCGCTATATTTCCTGATTCTTGCGGCGTTGCTCAACATTGTGCTGGATATGGTATTTATCATTGCGTTTCACATGGGCGCAGCCGGTGCGGCATGGGCGACCGTGATTTCACAGGGGATTTCGGGAATCCTGTGTCTGGTATATATTGTGAAGGCGGTTCCAATCCTGCATTTACATAAGGAGGACTGGCGTCCGAGCGGACATCTGCTGAAGATCCAGCTTGCAGTCGGAATCCCGATGGCTCTTCAATATTCGATCACAGCGATTGGAACCATGATGGTACAGACTGCCCTGAATCTGCTTGGCTCCACACAGGTAGCAGCATTTACCGCAGCGAATAAGATCGAGCAGATCGTGACGCAGGCATATGTTGCGATGGGAACCACGATGGCAACCTATTGCGCACAGAATATTGGAGCAGGTAAGATCAAAAGGATCCGTCAGGGATTTAAGTCAATTACGATCATGGGAAGTATCTATTCAGTCGTAGTTGCGGCGATCATTATGACAGTTGGGAAATATATGACGTATCTGTTCTTGTCTGGGGATTTGACAGAAATTATGCATTCCGTGGATATTTATCTGAAATGCGTCGGTACTTTCTTTATTCCGCTTACCGTTGTAAATGTTTACCGGAATGGAATCCAGGGAATGGGATATGGACTGCTCCCGATGATGGCTGGTGTGGCTGAGTTGGTTGGCAGGGGCGTTGTTGCCATGATCGCGGCAGGGCAGAAGAGTTACTTTGGAGTATGCATGGCAAGTCCGGCGGCATGGATCCTGGCAAGTGCGTTGCTGATCGTGATGTATTATTATGTGATCCATCAGAATGAGAAGCGGTTTGCGAAGTATGCGGATGAGGAATAGAAAAGTTTTCTTTATAAAGCAAACGGAATGAATAACAGCTCCGGCGAATATACTTTTTAGTAAAGTGGTTCGCCAGGAGCTGTTTTTATGCGCCTTTTTTTATACATATCTGACTTTATAGTCCCTTTTATGATTTTGTCCATTCTTATATATGGAATTTTTGCAGGAGTGAATGTATATGATACTTTTATTCAGGGAGCAAAGCGTGGATTTTGGACGGTCGTGCGGCTGATGCCGACGTTGATCGGATTGATGGCGGCAGTGGGGATTTTGCGTGCATCGGGTTTTTTGGAATTTATATCGGAAATAATTGGAAATGTGACGGAGCAGATTGGATTTCCAGGGGCATTGGTTCCGCTTACGATTGTGAAAATGTTTTCGTCCTCTGCCGCAACGGGATTATTGCTTGATATCTACAAGGAATTTGGAACGGATTCGAGAAACGGAATGATCGCTTCAATTTCGATGGCGTGTACGGAAACGATTTTCTATACGATGTCTGTGTATTTTATGTCAGCAAAGGTGAAAAAAACCAGGTATACTCTTGCCGGAGCACTTATTGCAACATTTGCAGGGCTTGCAGCGAGTGTGTGGCTGGCAGCACTTGTATAAATAAAAGTTGTATATAAAAATTATCGAATGTTGTATTCAGATTTTTTTGAAAAATGTATATATCGCACAATAAAAATGACTACAATTAACAAAAAATGTGCAAAATCTTGACAAAGAATGGAGAGAAACATAGAATATAGTCTATAGATGGTTCGAATCCAATTTTTATACGAAAAGGAGCAAAACATGAACGCAGCAGAAATTATTAAAAAAGATTTGGATGCAATTTATATTGGGAATCTGAGCACGGTAGATGACAATCTTACACTCCCGGAGAATGGAAAATACGGTGCTCAATTTACCTGGGAGACAGGGGAAGAAAGATTTATTGACAATACAGGCAAGGTACATCGTCCGCTGCATGGCATGGGAAACCGTAAAGTTACACTGACGGTTACCGCAACATATGAAGGATGTAGTGAGTCAAGAGAATATGTGGCGACCGTATTGCAGGAAGCAAAAGAAAATATCGTAAAAGAAGTACGTAAAGTCGTCCTTAATGCACTGGTCGGTGAAGAAGCACATCTTCCGTCTGTTGTGATCGTATACACAGAAGATGGACGCCGCATGACAATGCCGGTGAAATGGAATACATATGAGCCGGCAAAAGAAGAGACAGTGGTTGCAGTTGCAGGTGTGATCGATGGAACAGAAAAGGAAGCATCTGCAGAGATCCATTATAAAAAGGAAATAGTACCAGTAAAGGGACCGGAGAAAAAAGTGGGTTATTTTCCACTTGGACAGGTTCGGTTGAAAGAAGGAACTCTTTATTATAAATACCAGAAGCTGATGGAAGAATATCTTCTTGGAATTGACGATGACCAGATGCTTTATAATTTCCGCAAAGCGACCGGACTAGATACAAAAGGGGCACCTCCGATGACCGGTTGGGATGAGGAAAGCTGTAAACTGAAAGGGCACACGACAGGACATTATCTGTCAGGTATTGCACTTGCATTTGCAGCAACCGGCAATCCAAAATTTTTAGATAAAGTCAATTACATGGTAGCAGAGCTGAAAAAGTGCCAGGATGCATTTGCGGCAACCGGCAAATATCACAGAGGATTTTTAAGTGCATACTCAGAGGAACAGTTCGATCTTCTGGAAGTATATACCAAGTATCCGGAAATCTGGGCTCCGTATTATACTTTGGATAAGATTATGTCTGGATTATATGATTGTCATGTACTTGCTGGAAATGAGACGGCAAAAGAGATCTTGGACTTGATGGGAGACTGGGTATATGACAGACTTTCCCGTCTGCCAAAAGAAACACTGGATAAAATGTGGGCAATGTATATTGCAGGTGAGTTTGGTGGTATGCTTGGAACAATGGTAAAAGTCTATGAACTGACCGGAAAAGAAAATCATCTGAAGGCTGCAAAACTTTTTGAAAATGAAAAGTTATTCTATCCGATGGAAGAAGAATGCGATACATTGGAGGATATGCATGCAAACCAGCATATTCCGCAGATTATCGGTGCAATGGATCTGTATCGGGCAACTGGTGATGAGATTTATTGGGAAATCGGAAAGAATTTCTGGAATATCGTGACTGGCGGACATACATATTGTATCGGTGGGGTTGGTGAGACTGAGATGTTCCATCGTGCAAATACAACGTGTTCTTATCTTACGGATAAGGTTGCTGAAAGCTGTGCAAGTTATAATATGCTGCGCCTGACCAGTCAGTTATTTGAATATACGCGAAGCGGCAATCTGATGGATTATTATGATAATACGCTGAGAAATCATATCCTGACATCAAGTAGTCATAAATGTGATGGTGGAACGACTTATTTTCTTCCACTTGGTCCGGGTGGCAGAAAAGAATTCTTCCTTTCAGAGAATTCCTGCTGTCATGGAACCGGTATGGAGAGCAGATTCCGCTATATGGAAAATATTTATGCGCAGGATGCAGATGCGCTTTACATTAACCTTTTTGTAGATTCCGTGCTGACGGACGAAAATGGAAAAACGATGATCGAACTTCAGAGTGTGGATGAAGAAGGTGTAATGGAAATACGTTGCCAAAAGGATCAGAAAAAAGTTCTTAAAATCCATATTCCGGCATGGGGACAGAAGGATTTTAACGTGTCTGTAAATGGAAAAGTTCTTGCAGATACAGCACTTCATGATGGTTATATGGTAATTGATGCAGATCCGAAAGCCGGAGATGTGATCCGACTGGAACTTCCGATGGAATTCCGTGTGTTGGATAACAAGTCTGATGCGGCATTTGTCAATCTTGCATATAGGCCATATATTCTTGCGGCACTTTCAGAGGAAAAAGAATTCCTTACAGCACCGGCAGTAGAAGAAATTCATATGGTTGATGGAAAATTACAGTTTGAAGCGAATGGAATGAAGATGATCCCTCTTCCAAAAGTAGATATGGAAGCTTATCATGTATATTTTCATAAAGAATAAAAATAAGAAATAAAAAGCAGGAGTGTGCAGTTAAAAAATGTACACTCCTACTTTTTAGTCATATCAGTTATATCATACTTTTGCGAAGATAAGAGATTTAAATAAAATCTTCTTGACGGATCTGACAAAACAGTGGATAATATTGCACAGTAATCACATGTGACAAGACAGTAGATTATACACTAAAAGAATGACAGGAGCAGGAGAAAGTTATGAAAGAGTTTCTAAGAAAGAAAAATATTATCTTTTCAGCGAAGCGATACGGAATCGATGCGCTTGGTGCAATGGCGCAGGGACTGTTTGCATCGCTTCTGATCGGTACGATCATCAGCACACTCGGAGAACAGCTTGGTATAGGAATCCTTGTAACAGTAGGCGGTTATGCGAAAGGAGCAACCGGAGCTGCGATGGCAATCTCGATCGGAGTAGCACTTCAATGTCCGCCACTTGTGTTGTTTTCACTGGCGGCAGTCGGAATGGCAGCGAATGAACTTGGGGGTGCCGGAGGACCTCTTGCGGTTTTGGTCGTTACGATTTTTGCAGCAGAATTTGGAAAACTGGTTTCAAAAGAAACAAAAATAGATATTATTGTGACACCATTTGTGACGATCTGTGTGGGGGTTCTGCTTTCACTGGGATGTGCACCGGCGATCGGAGCAGCGGCAAGTACCGTAGGAACTGCGATCATGTGGGCGACTGAATTACAGCCATTTTTTATGGGAATTATCGTATCTGTAATTGTTGGTATTGCGCTGACACTTCCAATCAGCAGTGCAGCGATCTGTGCGGCACTTTCACTTACCGGGCTTGCAGGAGGTGCTGCTGTAGCCGGCTGCTGTGCACAGATGGTTGGTTTTGCGGTTATGAGTTTTAAGGAAAATAAATGGGGTGGTCTTTTTGCACAGGGAATAGGAACCTCGATGCTCCAGATGGGAAACATTGTGAGAAACCCGAGAATCTGGCTTCCGCCGACACTGGCATCCGCAATTACCGGTCCGGTCGCAACCTGTATCTTCCATTTGAAGATGAACGGTGCGGCAGTGGCATCCGGAATGGGAACCTGCGGACTGGTCGGACAGATTGGTGTGTACACTGGCTGGGTAAATGATATTGCAGAAGGAACCAAAGCTGCGATCACCGGAATGGACTGGGCAGGTCTGGTGCTGATCTGTTTTATTCTTCCGGCAGTGTTTTCCTGGGCGATTGCGATTCCGATGAGAAAATGTGGCTGGATCAAGGAAAATGATCTGAAACTGGATCTGTAGATTCAAGTGTAAATTATATAAAATGTGTTTGATGGGCTATCCTGTGGGAATGTTTCGGATTCTCACAGGATAGTTTTATTTTGTGTGAAATAGGATCAATTTAATAAATTTTTTTCCACCTCATCATATACGATCTCAAATGGCGCCGGTCCCACATCCAGTACCGCCCTGTGAAATTCTTTCTGGGAGAATTGATTTCCCATGGCATCTGCCATCTCCTTTTTCAATTCATAAAATTTCAGGTATCCAATATAGTATTTCAGATAATTGGCAGGACTTCCAATGATCAGTTTGTAGACACTCTGTACTGCATTTGGATCATTGATCCCGTAATCGCTGAAAAAGCGGACTGTATCAGTTACAGACCAGCCGTCATAATGAATTCCCATGTCTGCAAGCGCATAAAGTCCAAGAATGACAGAACTGTTTTTCTGGAGAAGGGATGCTTCAGTCTTAGGGAGAGGTGCAAGGTAGTAGGACATCATTTCCGCATAGGTGGCCCAGCCCTCAACGTATCCGCCAAAATCAAGAATGCTCCGAATAGGATCCGGCTCAGAAGCAGAAAAATAGACGGTCTGGTACAGATGTCCGGGATAGCCTTCGTGAGCAAGGGTTGTGTAGAGATTCAGCCCTGAGGCGGTCTGCCCGTTGTTAATGTAGATGACATTTTCCGTTAAATTGTCAATGGCAGGGATCATATAGAAAGCTGGACTTAGATAATCCTGCATGGATTCTGGAACATATTTGACCTGGAAATCAACATCAGGAATTTCCGGGAATGTATCTGTGATTTTGGACCTGAGATCGTCCAGCATGGAATCAGGAGATGTCTGCTCCAAAACAGATGCCTGGGTAAGTGCTGCATGGCACTTAGATCTTCTAGTATCTGTGCCCTGGTCATCAGTCGCAGACGGGAAATGGACTCATTGCAGCCGGTAGTCTGACGCACCAGATATTCATAGTATTTTTTTCCATAAGGGAAATGGCTAAGTCCCTGTTCATTCATTCCTTTTCCTTTCAGCGATTTGATAGCGGTGATCAGATTTTGATAAGCGGGATAAATCTCTTCTGTTACAAGTTTCATATTTTCTTTCTGAAAAGAATCTTTTTTGTTTTCAGGTAAAAGATCCAGTGACGCGATTCGTTCGTTAAATGTACTGACCAGATAATTCTCTTTACCCATATCGATAAAAGACTGGCAGGTGTCCAGAACAGAATCAGCCTGGTAATCCGGCATAAAAAGACCGGAAGCAGCTTTTTTCTGCTCAAACCGGATGACAGAATCAAAATAGGAAGGCGTTTCTTTTAAGAGAGCCAGATAGGTTTCTACATCCTGTGTGTCGTAAAAGCTGTATTCCGAGAGCAGAACAGGCAGCTGCGTATGGATACCGGATACGGGGCCGAGAGGCTCCTGATAAAGCAGATAATCTGTTCCTGTAGATGCATTTTTAAGATAGGTATCCAGGATTTTAAAGGTTAGTGCATTTTCCGAAGAAAGAGTGTCGGGATCAAATTCCTGCAGAGAAGAGAGAACATTTCTGACAGAAGCCTTTGCAGCAACGGAATCAGAAGAAAGACTGCCGTATGTAGCCGGGATGTCCGCGATGCCATAGTCAGAAGGAGAACGCAAGGTATAGTGAAGGCTGATGGTATTTGCGGATACTTCTGTCTGGAAGAGACTACGTGTGAAAGTACGGAATTGCCGGTCGGAGGATTCTGCATGCAGGGAGCTCCAAAATGCATTGCCAGACAGAAAAGAAATCAGAATGACCAGCAGACAACAGGGAAGGATCAGAAAAATTTTTTTCCGGTGTTTAAGAATTAAATGAAACATAAAACTCCAGAAGAAATGATGTTGTTTCTATGTATATGATTTTGATTCTGGAAATATGTATCTCAAACGAAACTTTACAGAAATAAAACAAGTGTCTTGTCAGATGTAAAGTGTGGTGCTATAATGTGCACTATGCTGAAAAAAGATCAGAGATGAGAAAAGAGTCAGTAAGGGAGGATCACGTTATGACAACGGTGGAAGAGATACAGAAGCTTAAAAAAGAGAAGAATGCTGTCATTCTGGCACATTATTGTGTGCGGCCGGAGGTGCAGGAAATAGCAGATTATATAGGGGATTCTTTTTACCTGAGCAAGGTAGCAACGAAGCTCCAAGAAAAGACAATCGTATTTTGTGGCGTTTCTTTTATGGGGGAGAGTGCGAAGATCCTGAATCCGGAGAAAACGGTTCTGATGCCGGATATGACAGCAGACTGTCCGATGGCACATATGGCAGATGTGGAGACGATCCGGAAGATGCGGAAAGAGTATGATTATCTTGCTGTTGTCTGCTATATCAATTCAACGGCAGCACTGAAAGAATACTCGGATGTCTGTGTGACATCTGCAAATGCAGTGAAGATCGTAAAAGAACTTCCGAACAAGAATATTTTCTTTATTCCGGATCGGAATCTGGCACATTTTGTAGCCGATCATGTACCGGAAAAAAATTTTGTTTACAACAATGGATTCTGTCCGACTCATGAACGGATGGAACCGGAGGATGTAGCCGAAGTGAAAAGGAGACATCCGGGGGCACAGATCGTCGCACACGGAGAATGCCGTGCAGAACTTCTTGCGATGGCAGATTACGTGGGAAGCACATCAGGAATCATCCAGTATGTAACGGCAAGTGATTGTCAGGAATTTATTGTCTGTACAGAAGAGGGTGTGGGTTACAAGCTGAAGGAACAGAACCCGGAGAAGACATTTTATTATCCGGACAAGCTACCGGTATGTCCGAATATGAAAAAGAATACGCTGGAGAAGGTATTGCATGTTTTGCAGACTGGTGAAAATGAGGTTCACGTAGATGCAAAACTTCGGGAAAATTCCCAAAAACCGTTAGAGAAAATGCTTGAGCTTGCTGCAAAATAAAAGAACCGGAAAATCAAAAATAAGAAACAACAGGTGACCGGCTAAGAGAACCGGAATTGGAGGGATAAAGTTGGAGATTAAGACAGATGTAGTGATCGTTGGAACGGGAGTTGGTGGAGCGTTTTCAGCACTGAATCTTCCGGAGGATAAACAGATCCTTATGATTACCAAGTCAGATCTGGAAAGCAGTGATTCATTTCTGGCACAGGGTGGAATCTGTGTACTTCGGGATGATGAGGATTATGAGGGGTATTTTGAAGATACAATGCGCGCAGGTCATTACGAGAACAGGAAAGAATCAGTGGATATTATGATCCGCAGTTCGCAGGAAATTATTCATGATCTGATTGAATATGGTGTGGATTTCGCTAAAAAAGACGGAAATCTTGCATTTACAAGAGAAGGTGCGCATTCCAGACCAAGGATTCTTTTCCATGAAGATATTACAGGGAA
>OKUC01000764.1_pt1 | contig 14247 bp, 10 predicted proteins | sample 1606761 | NCBI WGS metagenome assembly OKUC01 (sample SAMEA3882542, study PRJEB24775) | human gut metagenome | biome: human-associated habitat; feature: intestine environment; material: feces | place: Netherlands | collected 2009/2010 | reverse complement strand
GTTTAGCACGATTTTCCATCAGGATCTGTCCTGCCTTCTCATGCTGTTTTTTCACCAGTTCCACCACTTCCTTATCGATGGCAGTCTGGGTCTCCATGGAACAGGTCAGGGAGGAATCTCCACCCAGATACTGGTTCGTCACGGTCTCCATGGCTACCATGTCAAAATCTTTGCTCATACCGTAGCGGGTGATCATGCCTCTGGCAAGCTTGGTAGCCTGTTCGATATCGTTGGAAGCTCCGGTGGTCACAGATCCGAAGGCGATCTCTTCCGCGGCACGTCCGCCGGTCAGTGTGGCGATCTTATTCTCCATCTCTTCCTTGGTCATCAGATAATGATTGCCTTCCTCTTCCACCTGCATGGTATAACCCAGTGCACCGGAGGTACGGGGCACAATGGTGATCTTCTGCACCGGTGCGGAATTAGTCTGCATGGCAGCAACCAGTGCATGACCAACCTCATGATAGGAAACGATCAGCTTTTCCTTATTGGAAAGTACACGGTTCTTTTTCTGATATCCGGCAATAACAACTTCGATGCTTTCTTCAAAATCCGCCTGTGTGGCAAATTTCCGTCCGTCACGGACTGCACGGAGAGCCGCCTCATTGACAATGTTGGCAAGTTCTGCACCGGAAGCCCCAACTGCAGCCTTGGCGATCTCGTCAAAACGGACACTGTCTGCAATCTTGATCTTCTTGGCATGGACTTTCAGGATTTCCTCACGTCCCTGCAGATCCGGAAGCTCAACCGGGATCCTTCTGTCAAAACGTCCCGGACGAAGAAGTGCCGGATCAAGAACCTCCGGACGGTTGGTAGCAGCCAGGATCAGAAGTCCTTTTGAAGTGTCAAATCCGTCCATTTCCGCAAGAAGCTGGTTCAGGGTCTGCTCACGCTCATCATTGCCGCCGCCATAATGAGAATCTCGGCTCTTTCCGATTGCATCAATCTCATCAATAAAAATGATACATGGTGCATTCTTCTTTGCTTCCTCAAAGAGATCGCGGACACGTGATGCACCCACACCTACAAACATCTCCACAAACTCAGAACCTGACAGAGAGAAAAACGGCACATGTGCCTCTCCTGCTACTGCCTTTGCCAGAAGTGTTTTACCGGTTCCCGGAGGTCCTACAAGCAAAGCTCCTTTCGGCAGCTTCGCTCCGATGGTGGTATATTTGCCGGGATTATGCAGGAAATCCACCACCTCCTGCAGTGATTCCTTGGCCTCATCCTGCCCTGCCACATCCCTGAAAGTAATTCCTGTATCTTTCTGAATGTAGGCTTTGGCGCGGCTCTTTCCAACGCCCATCATTCCGCCGCCCTTATTCATGCGGCGCATAAATACCGTCAGAAGTACAAAGAGCAGAATCGTTGGCAGAAGCACACTGACCAGCATAGAAATAATTTCCCCTGCTGCATCCGGCTTCTTATACTCAAACTTAATTCCTGTTCCCTCAAGTCTCTCCGTCAGCTTATCTACTGACTCCATCTGATTGGCATAATAAACTTCTTCTGAAAATCCTGATGACTGATGTTTCGGCGTGATCGTCAGTGTATTTGACTGAAGCGTAACCTCTTTCACCTCTCCATCATCTACCATCTCAATAAATTTATCATAAGTGATCTCACTCGAATTATCCTTGAGCATATTGGTAAACATGGCGAAACATACCAGAGTTACCAGGAGGCATACCAGAAAGGCCAGTATCGACTGATGATTCTTGTTCGGGTCCTGTCTGCCCGGACCTTTATTATTATCAGGACGATTGCCATTCGGATTGTTATCCATATGATTATCCATTTCATTCCTCCTAAACGTTATCGTTCTTATTATAAAGAGAATTCGGGTATAAATCAACTGCGAGATTGTGAAAATTGTGTCCGGTTGTGCATATCTTTCTATAAACCCTATAAAATTTATATGAAGTTTTACAAATTCACCTGTTACAAATGGCTTTATTTGTAGTATACTATTGACAAACTGATTACTGCTCACTTCGTTCCCGGTAATGCACTCCGCAATACACAGAATTTATGCTGACCGCATAAATTTGCGCTGTATGTCCCGGGATATTCTAAATGAGCAGTACTAAAAATGTGATGAGGAAAGGAAATGAACAAATGAAGATAGGATTTGACAACGACAAGTATCTGAAAATGCAGTCCGAACATATTCGGGAACGTATTAACCAGTTTGGAAACAAACTTTATCTGGAATTTGGCGGCAAGCTTTTTGATGACTACCATGCTTCCAGAGTTCTTCCGGGATTTGAGCCGGACAGCAAACTGCGTATGCTGATGCAGCTTTCTGATCAGGCAGAGATCGTTATTGTAATCAGCGCCGCTGATATTGATAAAAATAAAGTCAGAGGTGACCTTGGTATCACTTATGATGAAGATGTACTCCGCCTTATGGAAGTATTTACAGAGCGCGGACTCTATGTCGGAAGTGTCTGCATCACCCAGTATTCCGGACAGGAAAGCGCAGATGCGTTTAAGAAACGTCTGGAGAAGCTTGGAATCAAAGTATACGTGCTTTATCTGATCCCGGGTTATCCGAATAATACTTCCTTTATTGTAAGTGATGAGGGATATGGCAAGAACGATTATATCGAAACAACAAGACCACTGGTTGTCATCACTGCTCCAGGACCCGGAAGCGGAAAAATGGCCACCTGCCTTTCTCAGCTTTACCATGAATACAAGCGCGGTGTCAAGGCAGGATATGCCAAATTTGAAACTTTCCCAATCTGGAATATCCCGCTGAAGCATCCGGTAAATCTGGCATATGAAGCAGCTACTGCTGACTTAAATGATGTGAACATGATCGACCCGTTCCATCTGGAAGCATATGGTGAGACTACTATTAACTACAACCGTGACGTTGAAGTTTTCCCTGTTCTTCAGGCTATGTTTGAAAAGATCATGGGCGAGTGCCCTTACAAATCTCCCACAGATATGGGCGTTAATATGGCCGGTAACTGCATCGTTGATGATGAAGTCTGCAAGGAAGCTGCACGTCAGGAGATCATCCGCAGATATTATAAGAGCATGGAAGCTCTGGTTCGCGGAACAGGCCGCGAAGAAGAAGTTTATAAGATTGAGCTTCTGCTGAAACAGGCTCATGTGACCATCGAAGAACGCAAGGTGGTTCCTGCAGCGCTGAAACGTGAAGAAGAAACAGGTGCACCTGCTGCTGCCATGGAACTTCCTGACGGACGTATTGTTACAGGTAAGACCTCTGAACTTCTTGGTGCATCTTCAGCACTGCTTCTGAATGCACTGAAAGAACTGGCAGGAATTGAGCATGACAAACATGTTATCTCTCCGGAAGCATTAAGACCGATTCAGGCACTCAAAACAGAATATCTCGGAAGCAAAAACCCAAGACTTCACTCTGATGAGACTCTGATCGCACTTTCCATCAGTGCCGCAGATAATGAAGATGCCAAGCTTGCCCTGCAACAGATTCCAAAATTAAAAGGCTGCCAGGTTCATACTTCCGTACTTCTGTCTCAGGTGGATATCCTGGAATTCCGTAAGCTGGGTGTTGAACTTACCTGTGAGCCGAAATCTGAGCATGCTAAGAAACTGCAGAAATAATTTCTGAAATGGTTTTCAAATAGCAACAGAAAACTCTGAAAATCCACAATATCTATATAATGATACAAGAAAGAATCCTGCCTGAACATATGACAGTTTCATATGAACAGGCAGGGATTTTTTATTTCTCTATAATCTCAATCGCTCTGTCCGGATAATTGGTAATGACTGCTTCTGCACCTGCGTCTTTTACCAGCTGGATGTGTTCTGGTTTGTTGGCAGTCCATACGTGCATTTTCAGTCCGGCACGTTTGACTTCTTTTATGAACTGTGGGTATTTCAGGTGATAAACTGCAGGGTGTACGGCGTTGATTCCGAGATTTTTGGCGTACATGGCTGGATTTACCCATCCGTCACTGAAAAGGATTCCGGTCTGTACATGGTCATTCAGCTGTTTTAACTGTAACAGACTATAATGATTAAAGGAAGAATAGATCAGCTGGTCTTCCATATTCATTTCTTTTACCAGTTTCAGAATCTTCTCTTCCATTCCCGGATAGAAGCAGATGCTGTTCTTTAGTTCAATGTTTATCATCATGTCTGTGGTGCGCATGAGCTCCAGTACTTCTGCCAGAGTTGGAATGTGATAAATTCCCGATGGTTCTGCGGGTGTACTGACTTTTAATTCTTTCAATTGAGCCAGTGTCATATCTTTGATCAGTCCGGTTCCGTCTGTGACGCGGTCTACGTTTTCGTCGTGCATAACGATGAGTTCGCCGTCTGCGGAAGTATGTACATCCATTTCGATTCCGTCTGCGCCCTGTCTGATGGCAAGTTCAAATGCTTCCAGAGTGTTCTCCGGTCTGTATCCGCTGGCACCCCTGTGTGCCCATACTTTTGTTGTTCTCTTTGTTGTTTCTGTCATTTCCATATGCCTCTCTTATATAAAATTCATTTACAATACTCCCCCAATAATATATTTCACCTTTTCCATCTCCGCTTTTTTGCAAAATACCCGGACAGCCAGGCTGTCATATTGGGGAAATTACCGTAAATCTTCATAAACAGGGAACCGCATACGCAGTTCCCTGTCATCATTTAAATATAAATATTTTTCCTGTGAATGATTATAACACCTCTCGGTATACTGTTATCAATATTTTTTATTCATTCAGCAAGTTATAATCTTCGATGGATTTGTTCATATCAGAGGCCATTTTGCTCACCGCATCCTCTGCAGATTCTTTTCCGTTGAGCATATTCTCTACTTCTGTCTCTACAATCGCACGTGCTTCCGGGAATACACTGAGAAGTGCACCTGCATATTCCGGTGCAGAATCATGAAGCTGGTCAATGGCGGTCTGGAACTGTGGGTATTTTGCAATATTGTCTTTGAATACCTGCTCATCATGCGCTGCTGTTGTTACAGGGAAGTATCCTGTCTGTGCATTCCAGTATGCCTGAGATTCCGCAGATACCAGATATTTTACGAATTCCCATGTAGCTGCTTTTTTTGCATCGTCCTGGTTGTCGAGCATCCAGAGGGAAGCACCACCGATGGATACACCACCTTTATCATCATCTGTGATGGATGGGAAGTATGCAGTACCTACTTCAAAGGAACCGTTTACATCCTGCAGGATCTGTTTCAGGGATGCTGTGGAGCCTAATGTCATGGCTGCTTTTCCGGAAGAGAAATCTGCAAGTCCGGAATCTCCGCCTCTTCCTACGTTTGGTGCATAGCCTGCATCATAGAGTTTCTTCCACTCATTAAGAATATTCAGTGCACCTCCGTTTTCATCGAATGCAACCTTTGTAGCTGCTGCCTCACGTCCATTTCCGTTATCTACATATGGCAGACCCTGTTTGCACATAAATTCTTCAAAGAACCATCCATAGATTCCCATGGATAACGCTTCTCCCGCACCGCCTTTGTTTACAAGGTCATCTGCAACCTCTGCGATTCCCTCAAGGCTTGTAGGTACCTCTGTCACACCTGCTTTGTCAAACATATCCTTGTTGTAATAAAGAATCGGTGTAGAGGAGTTAAATGGCATGGAATATAATTTATCATCTACTGTATAATAAGCTGTGATATTTGGTTCCAGATCAGATACATCATATCCTTCGCTGTCAATCATGTCCTGCATTGGGATCACCCATCCGGAATCGATCATGAAACGGGTTCCGATATCATAAATCTGCACCAGATCAGCTCCCATATTTCCAAGCTGGGCACTCTTTAACTTATTGATCTCATCGTCATATTCTCCCTGATACTGAGAATCCACTTTAATTCCATATTCATTTTCTTCATTAAATTTATTCACCAGATAGTCCAGTGCTTCCCCGTTGACACCGCCCATTGCGTGCCAGAATGAAATCGTTGTTCCCTCCGGAATGTCTGCCTTTTTCTCTGCTGCCATGCAGGTAGTTGGAAGAATTGTGCTGAATACTGTTGCTGCTGTTAATAATACTGCGAGTTTACGCTTCATAACTTACCTCTTTCTTTTCATGTTGTTTGTTTTTGTTTTCTCTATTTCTCAGCCTTTTACGGCACCTGAGAACATACCTCGGATCAGCTGCTTCTGTCCTGCAATGAATATGGAAATGGACGGAAGGATAATCAGTACTACGCCTGCGATCATCAATGTAATAGACTGGGAGTCTACGCTGTCCAGCATACCGATACCGATCTGTACAGTACGCATCTTGTCTGATCCTGTCACAAGTAATGGCCACATGTACATATTCCATGCATTAATAAATGTGTACACTGCCATAGCTCCCATTGCTGATTTTGTCAGCGGCATCAGAATCTGCCAGATAAATCGCAGATTGGAGCAGCCGTCAATCTTCGCTGATTCATACAGCGAAATCGGAAATGTAAGATAAAACTGTCTGAACAGAAAGATTCCCATTGCAGATGTGAGATAGGGCACGATCAGTACCTGATAGGAATCCAGCCAGTTCCATCCGCTGACTGTCAGGTAATTGGAAATAATCGTTGCCTCTCCCGGAATCATCATAGTTGCCATCACCAGCATAAACAGCACATTTTTTCCTTTGAAGTCCAGGAAGGAAAAGGAAAATGCTGCCAGTGAACAGGAAATGATCTGTCCGAAAGTGATGAGACCTGCTACCAGGAAAGAGTTTACTACAAAACGAACCAGTGGAACCTTCTGCAGTGCCTGTCGGAAATTCTCCAATGTCGGATGTTTGGGCAGGATATTCATATCCAGAGTAAAAAGTTCACCGGATGGCATAAATGCAATACTTACTGCATATAAAAGAGGCAGAAGAACAATTAATGCCACGACAATATTTAAGACAATGTGTCTGGCAGTTCTGGCCGCTCTTTTATATTTCTGCTGCGCCAGCATTTTTGCTTTTACTTCCTGAAACCTCTGGCGTTCCAGATCCATCTGTTTTTCTTTTTCAGCAGTGATGCTGCCTAACTGTGACATTAATATTTCACTCCTTTTTTCTCAATTTTAAACATTACCAGAGTAAGTACCAGCACGATCAGGAAAAGTACCACTGACTGGGCTGCTGCACTTCCGAAACGATAGTTAAAGAAGGCATCTCTGTAAATGGAATACACGATCAGGTTTGTGGATTCTCCGGGACCACCCTGTGTCAGAATCTTGACCTGTCCGAATGACTGGAATGCCTGAATGATGTTTACCACTAATGTGTAGAACATCATTGGTGCCAGTCCCGGAAGTGTCAGGCGGTAGAATTTCTGGAATGAACTTGCGCCGTCTACGGAAGCTCGTTCATAAATAGTTTCATCAATGTTACTTAATCCTGCTGAAAAATACAGGAAGTTGATTCCACTGTTAAGCCATGCAGTAAGAACTGCTACGCAGATCAGTGCGTATTTCGGATCACTGACCCAGTTGATATCCAGATGAAAAATCTTATTGATGATTCCTACGGATGGATGAAGCATGATCTTGAAGATCATTGCTGCTGAACTGGATGCGATTGCCATTGGCAGTGCATATGCAGTACTGAAAAAACGGATTCCCGGAAATGTTTTGTTGCAGAGGACTGCTGTTGTAAGTCCCAGGATCATACTGACTGCAACTACGATCACAACAAAGATCAGGGTAACTGCCAGACTGTTCCAGAATGAGGATGACTGTAATAATTCTTTGTAGTTGCCAAGTCCTACGAATAGTTTTGCCTGTCCCATCTTATTCGTTTTAAAAAGACTTAAGTATAAAGTCTTAAAAAACGGGTAGAATAAGAAGATTCCAAAGATCAAAAAGCTTGGAAACAGGTATGCGTAGGCACCTGTGTTTTTTAACTTCTTCATGTATTGAACACCTTTCCTGTTTTTATGAGTTTTATATTGAACTTTTGAACAATATCATTGCTTATGAAAACATCCCTTTTCTCAGAGTGATATTCTCCTGAGTTTCCAGATCAAATGCTGAAATGTATGCCATGTCGATCCAGAGTGTTACTTTATCGCCTTTATCAAGCAGACTGTCACCGGAAACTTTTGCACAGCAGTCCTGACCATCGTGATTGAAATGAAGAATTACTTCTGCCCCAAGCAGTTCTCTGGCTGTGACTGTGACTTCCATTTTCCACTCTCCTCTGGTATCTGCTTCTGCGGGTTTTTCCAGAAAATGTTCCGGACGGATTCCGAGTTCAATGTTTCTTCCAACATAGCCCTGACGTTTCAGGATTTTCCATAAGAAATCCGGGATTGGGATGTCTCCGTCGTTCTCTGTACGGAATGTAGGGATTCCTACCTTTTCCATTGCCAGACCTTTGATAAAGTTCATAGATGGAGAACCGATGAATCCTGCAACAAAGCGATTTACTGGGTAAGCATACAGGTTCTGCGGAGTATCTGCCTGCTGTACTGCTCCCTGATTCATCACTACGATCCTGTCTCCCAGAGTCATTGCTTCTGTCTGATCATGAGTGACGTAAATAATGGTGTTCCCAAGTGCTTTGTGAATACCTGCAAGTTCTACTCTCATCTGGGTACGAAGTTTGGCATCCAGATTGGATAATGGCTCATCCATAAGAAGTACTTTCGGCTCACGGATGATAGCATTTCCGATGGCTACTCGCTGACGCTGACCACCTGAAAGATTCTTTGGTCTTTGTTTCAGCAGATTTTCCAGTCCCAGAAGTTCTGCTACATGATGAACCTTTTTATCAATCTCTTTTTTCGGTACTTTTCTTACCTGCAAAGAGAAAGCAATGTTATCGTAAATATTCATCTGTGGATAGAGAGCATAGCTCTGGAAAACCATTGCAAGGTCGCGCTCTTTTGGTTCCAGATAGTTGACCAGTTTGTCTCCGATCCATAATTCACCGTCGCTGATATCTTCCAGTCCTGCAATCATTCGAAGTGTGGTTGACTTTCCGCATCCGGACGGACCAACGAAAACTACCAGTTCTCCTTTTTCTATTTCAAGATTAAAATTCTTTACTGCCTGAAAGCCGTTTTCATAGCTTTTGCAGATGTCTCTTAATATGATTTCCGACATTTGATTTCCTTTCCTCTCCTGCTTTTACGATTAATATTTTTCACTGATATTTTTTTGTCGGGCTGCTTTGGCAATACCTTTTCAGTTATCTTTATGAAAAATATCCGGCAAGCTTCCCCAGTGACTGGCACCGGAAACCATTTTTCCATTCTTCTACACTGGCTTCGCCTGTAAGCACCAGACAACTGTCAATGCCTGCCCGTTTCCCGCATTCCATATCTGTATAGATTCTGTCACCGATAAGCAGGGTCTGTTTCGGAGTGCATCCTGTTTCTTCCAGACAGGCATATACCATTCCGGGTGCAGGTTTGCCGATATATTTCGGTTCTCTGCCAACAGATGCCGTAATCATCCGGCAGATGGAACCGCAGTCCGGTATCATTCCGAAATCAATAGGGCAACGCAGATCCGGATTTGTTGCAAACCAGGGAACTTTTGTCTCTGTGAGCTGTTTACAGACCTGAACCAGTTTCTCATAGGTAAGCTCTGTATCATAAGCGCAAAGTACGCAGTCTACATCATCTCCTGCCTGATCTGTGATGTTCAGACCTGCTTTTCGCAGTTCGCTGCAGTAGGTTTCGGTAGCTGCTACCAGGATTTTTTCGTTTCCGTAATATTTCTTCATGAAATCTCTGGCGTAGGTTCCTGCAGTGATAAATTCCTCTTCCGTAGTTTCAATTCCCCAGTCATGAAACTGCTCTACATAATCACTGGCTGCTTTGGACGAGTTATTTGTCAGAAACCGGAAAATTCCACCGTTTTCTTTTACTGTCTGAAGAAAGTCTGCTGCACCCGGAAGAAGTTCACTTCCCAGAGCAACAGTTCCGTCAATATCCAGAAGAAACAGTTTTTTTTCTTTTATCATTGATGCAAGATTGTTCTGCATATTATTGATATTCCTCTCCTCTTTTTTAACTATATTGCTTTTTTATTGTCATTGCACTGTCCACCGACTTTTTGCATTTGACACTGGAGTGTGTTTGAAAAATGCAGATTGCGGAAATGATTTTTCAAATACGCTCTGGCATTATTATAAAAACTTTTTGACATCACCAACAATCTTATTTTGGGCAAATAAATGTTAAATGCGCATAAAAAAATCACGACTGTTCGCCGTGATTTTTTTACATTTTGATTTTATTGCTGTTGTCTTAATTATCTGTTTCGCCTTTGTTTCTGCATTATTCATACATTGGATATGAGTTTTTTTCTCATTTTACTTAGATTTTATTTGTTTAATTTACAGAGATTCCGGTCTTTCTATCTCATAGTTGGACCAGTCATCGACTGTAGTAGATGCAGATGTATCTGCGCTGTCCTGATAGGAGCCTACTGTGATTGTGTAGTCACTGTCACCCTCTACATAAGTTGTTCCGTCTGTACCTACGATGGAGACTGTTTTGCCGTCTGCATCTGTGATGGTTCCTGCGTTTGACAGGGATGTGATGATGCTGTCGCCGGTTACTGTCCATGTAGAATCTTTGTCAATTACTACGTTACAATATCCGTCTCCACCGTTTCCTGCGTTGGATTCGTCATTGACAAACGCACCTTCCAGTGTGCTGCCGTTGGTCATGTAGAAATCAAGGTCACTGATGGAATCCCAGATTACATTTCCTTTCATATCCTGGCTGTCTGCTGTGAAATTGCAGTCAGATCCGTTAGCACCGCTCTGGCCCCATCCACGCTGGTTGTTGTTTCCTGTGCACTGCAGGAAGAATTCATTGTCATCATTGTATGTGATGTCTACGTCCTTTAATGTGATAGTACATTCTGTATTTGTTGTATAGAATAAGCCACCATTCTTGGATGTGATCGTTCCACCATCCATCTGGAATGTACTGTTACCTACTTCAGAATCACCGGACATACTCTGATAAAGAATGACTGTCCATGTGGTATCATTCTGTTCATCATCACTCATATTTCCGGTCAGATTGCTGTTATAGAGTCTCAGAGAGTTTAATCCCTCGATGCAGACTGCTTCTGAACCATTTGCTGTCAATTCAGCATTATTGACTGCAATATCCGCTGTACAGTAAACCGCAGGAGAGCCTACCCCGTTAGATGTATAAGTACCTCCGTCCACTACCATTGTTCCACCGCCTCTGTCACTGCGGATTGCCGCGGAGGATTCGCCATTTGTCTCTACATTCAGATCCCAGGCATAGAGCTTGCCGCCACCTGCTGCGTGGATTCCGCCTGAAGTATCCTGCTGTGTGGTGATATCTGTATCTGCTACATATACAGTTCCGTCACCGTATGCAAAGAGTCCTGCACCGCCTTTGCTGTCTGTGGTTACTGTACTGCCTTTGACATATGCAGTTCCGTCTGTGGCAAGAACTGCTGCACCTACACCATAGAAGCTGGAGTTATCACCGCCCTGGCTGTCGGAAGATGTTCTTGAGATTGCGTCATTGCTGAAGGTAACCTCTGCACCATTGGAAACAAGTGCTGCATTTTCGTCTGTTCCTGTAGATTCCAGAGAGGTATCGGAGACTGTTTCATCTGAGCTGTATTCATTTGCTGCATCGTAGCTGTCCACACCGGAAGCCTGACTGCCAGGACCACCCTGTCCACCGCCCATGGACTGGACTGTGATAGTTGCTACGTTTCCGTCATCATCTAATGTGATAGCCACTACGTCGCCCTCTTTGATGTCATCTAATGTAATCTCTTCGGTCTGGCCTGCACCATCTGGTGCCTGGCCGTTACCGTCCGGGGCTTCTCCGTCTGGTTTTTCGCTGTCAGATGCATCTGTCTTTTCTGAATCATCAGTATCTTCCGGTTTTGCATCTGCATTGTCATCGGCATTATCTCCATCCGGTTTCTCCGGAGCTTCTCCACCAGGTGCTCCCTGTCCGCCGCCCATGGACTGTTTCGTAATCACTGTGCTGTCTGTAACTGTGATTTCCTGTTCTTCGCCTGTCAGGTCTAACATAGATGGTGCTTCTCCGTCCGGAGTTCCCTGACCATCACCGTTACCATCTGGAGCTTCGCCTTCTGGTTTTTCCGGAGCTTCTCCGTTCTCTCCGCTCTGAGGCTGTTCACCAGGATGTGCCATTTCTTTTCTGGTTCCTACTGCAATGGTGATTTTTCCATCTTCCACAGATTTTACTTCACCGAGAATTTCATTTTCCTTTGTTTGCTCTGTATCGTCATTCTTTTTTTCAGCATCCTCATCTGATGTTTCTGCTATATCCTCTGTAGTATCACCTGCATCCTGAGTACTTTCTGTCTTGCTCTCTTCTGCAAATACTGTTGCCGTAGAGCCCACAGATGTTGCTGTTATCATAACTCCCATGATCATTGCCAGATGTTTATATTTCATAGTAATACCTCTCTGTTTTTTCTATTTTGAATTTTCTCTGTTTCTTTTGTTTTTGTTGATGGTATTACTATATCTAATAAATGTGTTTGATCTATGGTCAGTCTGCGAAAAAAATGTGTTCTCCTATAAATGGTACATTTCAGATTTGCGGTGTTTTAATAACGGAAGCTGCTCTCTGATCTGGTCTTCCCGGTCCAAATCTATTTCTTCTATTAAAATGCCCTCTTTCTCATCCAACTGTTTCATAACCTTTCCCCATGGATCTGTTACAATAGAATGTCCCCAGGAAATATATCCTGCCTGTGTATCTCTGGCAGGAGCACATCCAAGCATGTAGATCTGATTGTCAAGGGCTCTTGCACGAAAAGTCAGTTCCCAGTGTGCCGGACCTGTGGTCATATTAAATGCTGCCGGGACGAAAATCATCCTTGCACCGTCCAGTACCATTGTGCGGGCAAACTCCGGGAAGCGGATGTCGTAGCAGATCATGACACCCATTTTCCCAAATTCAGTATCAAATACTGTGGCATGATCTCCCGAAGTCAGAGTATCTGATTCTTTAAAGTACTGGCCATTTTTTACATTGATATCAAAGAGATGAGCTTTTCTGTGCTTACCAATCTGTTTTCCATCTCTGTCAAAAATATAAGCAGTGTTGTAAACCTTTCCCACATCATCTGCTTCCGGCATGGAACCTGCGATCAGATAAATATGATACTTTCTGGCATAATCAGACATTGCCTGCCAGGATGGGCCACCTTCTTTTTCTGCATAAACTGGAAAATTTTCGGTCTGATACGGACAACAGAACATCTCCGGAAGAATTACAAAGTCCGGATTTTCCGCCTTTATTTTTTCTATATAAGTGCCGGCAGTACGGATATTTTGCATTTTATCTTTTACTGTAGGCATCTGAATTGCTGCTACTTTCATATGCGTCCTCTCCTTTCTTTTATCTATTATAGCCGAAAAAAATCACATCGCCAATCCTACATTAAAGTTGCTTCCAATATTTTTATATGCTATATTAAGAACAAGCCGAAACATATCTGCTTCTACCAAAGATAAAAATTCTAAATATCCCGGAAACCCCGGAAAAGGAGCATTTCTTTGTTTCAAATCACATATTCTAAAAAGGCTGAAAAAGTCTGGAACTTAATTCAGGCATCATTTATTTTGTCCGACGTTGAAGAAATAGAACCAGACCCAGAAGAATTGGAAGCACTACGCCGATATGAAGCTGTCGAGCCTGATTATCAACCATCCATCTCTGCTGAAAATCTGAAAAGAGAACTAGGATTATAATTTAAAAACATCCCCCACACATTCCTTCCATGTGTGGGGGATATTGATTTTCCGCAGGTAAGTTGCTAAATGCACCTGCATTCAGTTGATTTAATTAATTATTCTTCATAACCATTCGGGTTATTGGACTGCCATCTCCAGGAGTCTGCACACATTTCTTTAATACCGTTTTCGGCTTTCCATCCCAGTTCTCTCTCTGCTTTGGAAGCATCGGAATAGCAGGTTGCGATATCGCCTGGACGACGTGGCTTGATCACATATGGAATTTTAACACCTGTAGCAGCTTCAAAATTCTTCACAATATCAAGAACACTGTAGCCTTTTCCTGTACCAAGGTTGTAGATACTTAATCCGGAATTATCTTCGATTTTCTTAAGAGCTTTTACATGTCCTTTTGCAAGGTCAACTACGTGAATGTAATCTCTCACACCAGTTCCGTCCGGAGTATCATAATCATTTCCGAATACATTCAAATGATCCAGTTTTCCAATGGCAACCTGTGCGATATAAGGTACCAGGTTGTTTGGAATACCCTTAGGATCTTCACCG
>OKUC01000758.1_pt1 | contig 14313 bp, 7 predicted proteins | sample 1606761 | NCBI WGS metagenome assembly OKUC01 (sample SAMEA3882542, study PRJEB24775) | human gut metagenome | biome: human-associated habitat; feature: intestine environment; material: feces | place: Netherlands | collected 2009/2010 | reverse complement strand
AGGCTATCTCTGTTTATAAGCAGGGCAAATAAATATGCCTCAGTGGAGCTATCAGATTATCGAAAGCGTTTATGTGTAGAATATAATGTGTCCAACCGTTCATTGGATGACTATTATAGGCGATGTGGAAGCGATTGGGGAAATGTTGGCTTGGCTCTTGAAATAGCCAGAACTTCCGGCAAACACATGCGGGATGTATGTGATTACTATAAACGTTATCACCGATATGGCTGGAATCGTATTCTGGTAGAAATAGGTATCAAACCCGGTTCAACATATTATAACCCGTTCTATGACAGGATTCATTATCATAGCAACTGTTGGCATGAACATTATTGTTCCTATTGCGATCATCACAATAAACATCATCACAAACACTATAAAAAGCATAAACGCCATAAACACCCCAAATGGCATGATCGTGACGATGACGATTGGGATGATGACGATGATGACGATGATGACGACTAACACTTTCCATCATATATCTGTCACACTCCATCTACTGAAAAAGAATAAGGCAAATCCGCCTCCTGTATTCCGCGCTGCAAGTTGGGGTAGGCAGACATACGAAACTCTGCCTTACCGCCCTTCAACATCTCACCATGCTTGAGAAAGTTTGCCGTATAGACCCGGCCGTTGACCAGCATTTGGTCGATATAACGGTTTGCTTCACTATTTTCGGGAGCAGAGAGTACCCAGTCGTTGCCGTTTTCAAAGTGAAGGGTTGCCTTGCGGAAAAGCGGTGCACCGAGAACATATTCATCCGTTCCGGGACATACCGGATAAAAGCCCAATGCCGAGAACACATACCAAGCCGAAGTCTGGCCATTGTCCTCGTCTCCGCAATATCCGTCGGGAGCCGAAGTATACATACGATTCATCACTTCACGCAACCAATATTGCGCTTTCCAGGGTTGTCCGGCATAGTCGTAAAGGTAAATCATGTGTTGAATGGGTTGGTTGCCATGTGCATAGTTCCCCATGTTCATTACCGTCATCTCACGTATTTCGTGAATCACCTGCCCGTAATAGCTGTCATCGAAAACAGGAGGAACGGCAAACACCGAGTCAAGCATCGTGACAAACATTTCTTTACCTCCCATCAGGTTTATCAGCCCCTGCGGATCATGAAAAACCGACCAGGAATAATGCCAACTGTTTCCCTCGGTAAATGCATCTCCCCACTTCAACGGAGAGAACGGTTTTTGGAATTCTCCGTTCCGGTTCTTGCCGCGCATCAGCTTACTTTCGGTGTCGAAAAGATTCTTATAGTTCAAGGCACGTTTGGCAAAGAGAGTAATTTCTTCCTGCGGCCGTTTCAATTCCTTTGCCAGACGGTAAATGCACCAGTCATCGTATGCATACTCCAGTGTGCGGGCAGCATTCTCGTTGATGTTCACATCGTATGGGATATAACCCAAACGGTTATAGTATTTATAGCCCAATCGCCCGGTGGAGGATACTTCGGGATGCACATTTTCGGTTCCGTGCAGCAACCCTTTATACAAGCTTTCCACCTCTTCCACACGCACACCTTTCATATAAGCATCCACTAAAACGGAGGCCGAGTTATTACCCACCATACAACCGCGATGCCCCGGACTCGCCCATTCGGGAAAGAAACCGCTTTCTTTATAAGTATTTATCAGACCTTCCTGAATTTCCTTGTTGACGGACGGATACATCAGGTTGAGCAATGGAAACAGGCAGCGGAATGTATCCCAAAAGCCGGTATCGGTATATAGATAACCGGACAGCACCTTGCCATTATAAGGACTGTAATGTATCGGCTGTCCTTTCGCATCCATTTCATAAAACTTACGCGGAAAAAGCAACGAACGGTAGAGACAGGAATAGAAGGTGCGATATTGTTCGTCTGTTCCGCCTTCCACCTCTATCTTGCCCAACACCCGGTTCCAGGCATCCTTGCCTTTTCGCACCAGCGTATCGAAATCATCGGCACCCAGTTCGCACAGATTCGCTTCCGCCTGTTCGGGACTGATAAACGAAGAGGCGACCCGTGCATGCACCACTTCCCCTTTACGGGTCTTGAAGCCGATAACGGCTCCTGTGTGAAAAGCATTCTGCTCCATGACGTCTCTCTTTAAAGAAAGGGAAACCTCATCCTTTTTCCTTTTAGGCTTCTCATCATTGGAGAAGGTGGCCCGATAAGTAAACGGCTTGTCGAACTCAACGACAAAATAGTTCTTGAAGTTATCGGGCACGCCGCCACTGTTGCGTGTGGTATAGCCTATAATCTTATTCTCTTCGGGAATAATCCTGATAGACGACCCACAGTCGAAAGCATCGACCACAATATATGAATCATTTTCAGGAAAAGTGAAGCGAAACATCACCGCACGTTCGGTCGGTGTAAGCTCGGTCACTACATCATGTTCCGCCAGATACACCTTATAATAATAAGGACGCGACAGTTCGGCCTTATGGGAAAACCAACTGGCACGCTTGTCTTCATCAAACTCCGGCTTCCCGGTAACGGGCATCAGAGAAAACTGACCGTAATCGTTAATCCACGGACTGGGTTGGTGAGTCTGCTTAAAGCCGCGAATCTTGTTGGCCGTATAGACGTATTGCCATCCGTCACCCATCTTTCCGGTTTGTGGTGTCCAAAAATTCATTCCCCACGGACGGGCAGTCGCAGGATAAGTATTGCCGGTGGAAAGTTCGAAAGAGGACTGAGTTCCCACCAACGGACTCACATAATCGGCATAGTCCTTTGCCTGCACCCATAAAGTGAAGCAAAAGAATACAACTGACAGGAAAAGTTTCTTTATCATCGTGTTGCCTGGTTTATTTACGGTTTAAAAGGTTCGGCTCCCATACTGATTTCCATCACTCCCCCCGCCGTCAGGTCGCTGTGCGTGAAGAAAGGCTGTTCAAGCGGTTTCCCGTTCAACAGAATGGACTGAACATATTTGTTTTCTTTTGAGTTGTTCTTCGTGCGAATCACAAAATCCTTTTGACCGGGCAGGTGAATGGTCACTTCCTCGAACAAGGGACGGCCAATGGAGTAAACCGGCTCACCGGGACACACCTGATAGAAACCCATCGCATTCAGAATATACCAGGCTGACATCTGACCACAATCCTCATTGCCCGAAAGACCGTCGGGAGCATTGCGGTACTGACTATACAGCACACTGTCTACCAATTCCTGTGTCCGCCACGGACGATTGACATAGTTATACAGATGGATGATGTGATGACTCGGCTCGTTGCCGTGAGCATATTGCCCGATAAGACCGGAAATATCTGCCGAAACCGTCTCCCCTTCAAGCTCGGAAGAAACAGTGAACAGGGAATCCAGCTTACCGACAAAAGCCTCCTCTCCTCCCATCAAGCCAACCAGACCGGGCACATCGTGAGGCACGAACCAAGTCCACTGCCAAGCCGTACCTTCGCAATAATCGTCACTGCGATGGGTAGACGAACGAGGATTGAACGGAGTACGCCATTTCCCCTTACTGTCCCGCCCGCGCATAAAACGGGTTTCGGGGTCGAAGTAAGACTTATATGCCCCGGCAAAACGAGCATATTTATCTCTTGTTTCCACATCTCCCAAACTATCTGCCAATACGGATATACACCAATCATCGTATGCATATTCCAATGCCTTTGCCACCGATTCGTTTTCGAGGTCGCAAGGAATATAGCCCAGCGCATCCTTGTAATAACGGGCACGGGGCATCACAAAAGGAACCAGCCACTTCGGACCGACAATGCCGGTCGTGTCGTATTCGGCAGTACGGAGACAGGCTTTGTAGGCTTCGCGAACATCGAAATCGCGATAGCCCTTCACGTATGCATCGGTGATGATAGAGGCAGCATGATAGCCAATCATCGTTCCCGTGTAGTTGGCAGCACAATCCCATTTCGGGAAAACACCTCCCTCACGCTGTTTCTTCAACAATGAACGGATATAGCTTTCGTTGGTATGAGGGTCTATGATGGTGAGCAAAGGATGCAACGCACGAAATGTGTCCCAAATAGAAAAAGTGGTGTAAACAGGATCTTCCTTATCGGTGGTGTGCACTTTTAAATCCATCCCCAAATAACGCCCGTCTACATCGGTAAACAAGTTCGGACTCAAGAATGCATGATACATGGCAGTATAGAAAATGGCAAGTTGGTCGGGGTCTTCCGTTTTCACCTCTATCTTTGAAAGACAATCATTCCAAGTCTTTCGGGCATCGGCACGCACCTTGTCAAAATCCCAGTCGGGCAACTCAGCCAACAGATTCTGCCTGGCTCCTTCACCATCGACAGACGAGATGGAGAAACGAACCATTACCTGTTCATCTTCAGCCGTATCAAAACGGAGCAACATTTTGCAGACAGGAATCTGCTGTCCGCCTTCCTCGATGGTATCGGTATAAAGAGTATGGGTAAAAGGCTTTGAGAAAACAGCATAAAAATAAAGATCTTGTTGCCAAGCCCAATAAGCACTGCGCTTGTATCCGCAAAGCACGGTATCATTGACAGCCTCCACCTCCATGACCTGATTGGTTTGCTGCTGAATATTATAGTCCATATCCAGAATGAAACCCGATTCCTTGCTTTCAGGAAACGTATAACGGTGCATGGCGGCACGCTCAGTGGCCGTCAGCTCGGCTTTCACACCGTAAGTATCCAAGAAAACCGAATAATATCCCGGTTCGGCATACTCGTTCCTGTGCGAAAAAGCAGAAGCGAAAGGACGCTGCTGACTCTCTTTCCCAAGATATTCCACCTTCTGCTCACCTACGGTAGGCATCAAAAGAAAATCACCGAAATCGGCACAGCCCGTACCGCTAAGGCGTGTGTGGGCAAAACCATTGATGGTGGAATCTTCGTAATAGTAGCCCGAACAGGAGTCCCAGCCATCGATACGCGTATCAGGACCCGGTTGAATCATTCCGTGAGGCAACATGGCACCCGGATGCGTATGTCCGTGTCCTCCCGTTCCGATGAAAGGATTGACATAACCGGTGTATTCTTTCATTTCCGTTGTTTGGGTAGAACATGCACTCAAACATAATAATCCTACCAAACAACCGCTTACGAGTCTATTGAATTTCATTGTTTTCTATTTGATGTTATTTTATTTCCGATGAAACGGATTATCGATACCAAATCTCTCCCGGTTCGGAACTCATCTCGAATTCCACAGTAGCCCCGTCCATTATCTGTTGATGGGTGATATAACTCTTATCGTATGGCTTTCCGTTCAACTTGACCGACCGGATATAGATATTCTCACGGTTGACAGCCGGTGCCAGCACTGTAAAAGTCTTCCCGTTGTCAAGATGCATACGCATTTCGGGAAATAACGGAGTTCCTATTTCATATTCACCACTTACGGGATTGACCGGATAAAAGCCCATGGCACTGAATACATACCAAGCAGACATCTGACCGCAATCTTCATTGCCGCACAGTCCGGCAGGTGCATTGAAATAAAGATGATGCATCACCTGTGCCACATACTTCTGAGTCTTCCACGGCTGACGTACTTTATTATACAAATAAATGACATGATGGCTCGGCTCATTGCCATGAGCATACTGCCCAATCATACCGGTGCTGAAAATAGGCAAATCCTCCTTCCCGGCAGGGATATACGTAAACATACTATCGAGCTTCTCTGCAAAGCGGTCTTTTCCTCCGACCAAAGTTATCAGTCCGCGAATATCCTGAGGCACAGACCATAAATACTGCCATCCGTTACTCTCGCAAATATGGGCTGTATAGTCATCGGGACAGAAAGGCCGGATAAAAACACCCTTGTCATCAACGGGCTGCATAAATCCTGTAGCGGGATTGAATACATTCTTGTAGTTTTGAGAACGCTTGTAAAACTCTTCCGCCAGTTCCGTCTTTCCCATCTTGCGCGCCATCTCTGCAATGCAATAATCATCAAAAGCATACTCCAGTGTTTTGGAAAGCGACCAATTGTCGGCATTATACTCATCTTTTATATTATAAGGAATATAACCGAGCTTCTTATAAAGCCCGATTCCCCGATAATTGTCCAAGTTGGCAGTGGCGACACAGGCCTTCAATGCTTTCTCTGCATCAAAGTCACCTATTCCTTTCAAATAAGCATCCACAATGACGGGAACAGCATGATAGCCAATCATCATATCAGTCTCACTACCCCAAAAGTTCCAAACCGGAAGCCGGCCGTTTTGGTCATAAAAAGCAAGAAAAGACTTTATCATGTCATTGGTGCGGACAGGCTCGGTATAAGTAAGAAGCGGATGGGCGGCACGATAAGTATCCCATAAAGAAAAAGTGCCATAGTTCACCCAGCCATCGGCTTTATGTATTTTCTTATCAGGTCCATAATACGAACCGTCCACATCACTAAAGACAGTGGGCGCTATCATGGTGCGATACAAAGCCGTATAGAAATTCACCTTGTCATCCAAGTCACAGATGCCCCTGACCTCTATCTTCCCAAGCTGACGATTCCAATTCTCTTTGGTCTCCGCCACATACTTATCAAAGTCATTATGAGGAGCCTCAGCCGCCAGGTTTCCAGCTGCCCCTTCCATGCTTACTCCCGAAAGAGCCGTACACAACACTATCTCTTCCCCATCGGTCGTATCAAAGTTGAAACGTGCCACGTATGCAGTACCTATGGTCTTGCCATCCTGTATGATGGCGGTAGTATCTATTTCGGAAGACCGGAACGGTTTGGAAAAACGGGTACGGAAGAAAACACGCTGTCCACGTGCCCAACCGTCAGAGAACCGATATCCCTGTATGGTGCATGAGTCCACCACCTCGATATGGGAGTCTTGTGTGAAATCCCAGTTCATCGCCTTCTTCAAATTCAGGAATACGGCAGACTGCGCTTTTGGGAAAGTGTAACGCTGAATGCCACAACGCTCCGTGGCAGTCAACTCCACATTTATATTATAATCTTTCAGCAATACACGGTAATATCCTGCAGAAGCCTCTTCATCCGAATGCCGGAACTTGGAATGAATGCCCAAAGGCGCTTCAGCTTCACGATAAGGAAGGGTGACAGGCATGTAGGAAATGTCGTACAAATCACCGGCCCCTGTCCCCGACAAATGCGTGTGACTGAAACCGGCAATGGTACTGTCGGGATAATAATAACCCGAAATACGGTCCCAACCGGGCAAGCCGTTATCCGGACTCAACTGAACCATGCCAAACGGTGCCTGAGCACCGGGATAGGTATTCCCGGTAAAATCTGTTCCGATAAACGGGTTTACCAATAAACTATAATCAACAGCCGACGCCGGCTTCCTATCGGATATACATGCTCCAAATATCACCAGAAAAAACAAAAACGAGAGAAGAGGTGTCTTCATACTATACAAAGAATTTCATTATTACTCTATCACAAAAATACATATTATAATCACAACAGCAACCTTTCCTATCAAACACTTCATTTTTTTCCGATTATTTTTCTCACTCCAGGTATAAGAAACAATAAAATAAAGAAAGTCTTTTGATAGGAACCTAGAAGTTTTTTTGTATGTTTGTCCATTATATTATTGAAAAACACAACTTAAACAATGAAAAAGAGCGATTTTATCTTTCTTTTGGTGGCTACAGCCATTTTTCTCCCCTTCTTTATAAGCGATGATGCTTATGAATGGTACAAAACCTTTAACGCCACCCATGGCATGGTCATGAGTTTCCTGAAGTTTGCCATCCTTTCTACCATGGGCGAAATGATCGGACTGCGCATCAGCACCGGTGTTTATATCAACCGGACTTTCGGAATCATTCCCCGGATGGTGGTATGGGGACTGCTTGGCATGGGCATCAATATGGCAATGATTATCTTCTCAAAAGGAGTGCCGATGTTTATGGAATATATGGGTATGGCAAATGCTTCCTCCACCATCAACGGAGAGATGTGTTTTGAGAAAATAATGATAGCATTAGCCATATCGGTAGCCATGAACAGCATTTTTGCCCCCGTCTTTATGACTCTTCATAAGATAACCGACACCCACATAGGTCACTGCGGCGGTTCGGTAAAGGCACTGCTCACTCCCATCCCCATGAAACGGATTATGACGGAACTGAACTGGGCAGTGTTGTGGGGATTCGTATTCAAGAAAACCATTCCTTTGTTCTGGTATCCGGCACATACCATCACTTTCCTGCTCCCTCCGAATATGAGAGTGCTGTTTGCCGCCATATTGGGCATCGTACTGGGAGTGTTGTTGGCCGTTGCAGCCAAAAAGAAATAAAAAATAACATATATACGTGTAGACTTGTACGTACGTATGTGTAGGCTTATGCCACCGTATGTACAGGCTCGTGCGTACGTACGTGCAGGCTTGTGTCACCGTATGTGTATAACCCGATGCGTACGTACACACACTTTACAAATAGACAGCTCGCACTGCATGTTGCAAAAAGACCTTGATGTTTCTTAAAAACATGCCGAGCTTATTATTAAACATCAAGGTCTTTTTTGAAAACATCACCATCTTTTTTAAAAAGCTCGGTATGTTTTTATGTAAGGGAAGATGGAACCACCCTCACCAAGTCGGTCATTCCTTCTTTTCCGTTCATCCTTACATATTAACCAAAACGCATTATCAATCAATCGTTTAACACTGACAGAGCATCCCCTCATTCACCTTTCAGCCGTGCTTCCCAAGCTACTTTTAAACCAGCCTTCAGCATTTCTCCTGCCGGAAGAAATTTTACAGATGAAAGGAGGCTGCAGGGGTGGTAACAAGATGTCCATTCACTACCGGAGCCCTACCAACAGGACATTTCAGCGGTAGATGAAAGGAGGAAGGAAGAAGCAATATTTCCTTCCTCCGCTACTATGATATCTGCCGGCTTCTCATCAAATGTTCGCCGTCGAGTCTTTCAGATTCCACTTCACGATAAACCTTTACCCTTGGGATTGTGTCTAAACACTGATAATGCTGTCATTTTGTTAGTAAGGGCGAGATTCGCTCGCCCAAAATAGCTTGTTTGTGTATTACTCCCAAGATCGTGACCGTTGGTTCGGACAGGCAAACCCTGCCCTACAGTTGATGATTTGATAGATCGGGTTAGCTTTGATACATCCCTATCAGACTGCGACAAAGACTTTTTAAATAATGCCTATATAATCTCAAAGCTTCCCTCCAAACGGATATCCGCCGATGAAGCCCCAACCATTACTTTGAAACTTCCCGGCTCTACACAAAAGTTCATATTCTTATCCCAAAGCCCTAAATCCTGCGGACGAAGTTTAAAACGAACGATTTTTTCCTCTCCCGGCTCCAAAGAAATACGCTCAAACCCACGCAACACTTTTGTGTAAGTCGTAACACTGCTCACTTCATCACGCAAATAAAGTTGTACCACTTCATCTCCTTTTACCTTTCCCGTATTCTTCACTCTGCAACTTATATTTACTTCACCCTGTACCCCTTGTTCCTTGGGAGTTATTTGCAAATCACTATAAACAAAAGAAGTATAGCTCAAACCATATCCGAAAGGATAAAGTGCACCATAAACCGAAGTACTTGCAGGGACATCCGATCCCGGTTTAAAAGGAAAGGCAAATGGTATTTGTCCTACTGATTTCGGAAAAGTCACAGCCAGTCTTCCACCCGGATTGTAATCTCCAAACAAAGCCTCAGCCACTGCCTGCCCGCAAAACTCACCGGGAAACCAGGCATGTAATATCGCCGGAACATTAGCCGCTGCATAATTAATGGTTGCCGCACGACCGTCAAGCAACACCAACACTACCGGCGTGCCTGTGCCCATCACAGCTTTCAACAACTCTTCCTGACGGCCAGACAGCTCCAAACTGGTGCGAGAACGGTCTTCCCTTACCGTCAGTTCATTACCGCCCAGCACCATAATGGCAACTTCTGCATTTTGCGCAGCGGCAACCGCCTCATCCATCAGCCTGCTTTCTTCTTCCGTCTTCGGGAAATCAAGAATTTCACTTTCCGGGAAATGCGGGTCTATAATATCACAACCCTTCCGATAAACCACCTCTGCATCGGGAAGCATTTCCTTTATTCCCTGAAAAACTGTCTTTATCGGTGCATTGGCAGGTCCGTAACTGCAGATAAGTTGCTTCTTCTCTTCGGCATTCGGACCGATAACAGCCACCTTCCGAATCGATTTGGATAAAGGCAGCATCTCTTTCTCATTCTTAAGCAAGACCAATGACTGACGCGCTGCATCGAGTGCCACCGCCTGATGTTCTTTGCTATGTACTATCTTCTCGGCCAATTTTCCATCACCGCGATACGGGTTGTCGAATAATCCCAGCCAAAACTTCACCCGAAGAACCTCCGCCACACGCTTGTCCACCGTATCAAAAGAAATCTTTCCATCGGCAATTGCCTTACGCAAAGGAATTATAAACTCGTCGGGAGCAGTAAAATTAGTACGCACATTCAAACCGGCATTGACACACTGCGCAATACCGTCTTCGTATGTATCAGCCACCTTATGTTTGCCTGCAACAAACTCCACCGCCTCACTGTCAGAAACCACATACCCCTTGAATCCCCATTCCTGACGCAAGATTTCGGTCAGAAAATGATAGCTTCCGCTAATCGGTTCACCATCATAATCATTATAAGAGCTCATCACGCCCAAAGCCCCTGCATCTTGGAAAGCTACCCGGAAAGGCTCCAGATAGAGCGTTCTCATTTCACGCGGTGCTACGTGGGGATCGGTACGCGTTTGCCCATCGCGTCCGCCCACAGGAATACTGTAAACAGCAAAATGTTTGGGAGTGGCAACCAAATTATGCTTTTGAAGGGTAGTTACCATTTGTTTACCTAGTTGTCCCACCAGATAAGGATCTTCACCATACGTTTCCACACAACGTCCCCAGCGGGGATCTTGCGAAATATCCAAAATGGGAGAATAAATATTGGTATAGCCCAAAGCATCTGCTTCACGTGCCTCCACTTCGGCAATACGCGCAATCAGTTCTTTGTTCCAAGTGGCACCTTGTCCACACTGGGCAGGGAAATAAGTGGCACGGTCGTGACACAAACCACGTATACCCTCGTTTGTAAAGTCAACCGGAATACCCAAACGAGTTTCTTCAATAAACCACCGCTGGATAGCATGCTTCGTATCTACATGCCTGGTGTAGGGAAAGGCATACTCTGAACGAAACTTGCCGAGACCGTTATGCTCTTCATCAATATTTCCAATGCCGTCTTTCCATATTTCGGTTTTCCAGTTTTCTTGAGGCAACGCATCTTTCAAAATACGCCCCGAACCGTAAAGCGTGGCCATCTGACAGGTTTTCTCATCAAGAGTCATTTGACTCAACAAATCCTGCACACGGTCTTCCAACGGAGCCTTGGGATCTTCATAAATATCCATCACTCCATTCTTATTAAAGTCAATCCAGCCTTTATGATAAATACTTTTTTGAGGGGATGCCGCACTCATCTGAGAGTGAGTACATAAAGCCAACAAGCCTAATAATACAATTTGGTTTTTCATACGTAAATATTCTTTCGTTGTTCGATATGCGTGTTTTATTTTCAGTAACCAATCACTTATCTGCCCCCAACCATGTCCATTTATGCCAAATACCTTCCAACGGTCCTTGCTTGTGACTCTTCAACCACCATTTACAGAAACAGACCTGCAACAAGAAGAGCACAAACCCGATTATCAGACTAAGCGCATAGCCACAGTAAGGAGCGAGATACAGTCCGAACGGGAAATAAATGACAGCACCGGCAATAGACTGTCCGATATAATTGCTCAGACTCATTTTTCCATAAAAGCGAAGATTGGATACAAACTTCTTGAAGCCTTCCTTTTGATAAAGCAACACAAAAGATGCAACCAACACTACCGTGAATGCAAACTTCTGCCACATATCGAAAGCCGTCCCTACTGTTCCCCGAACAAGTAAGCTGTCACTTGCCATCACCAACTCTTTCAACTGGAACAACGGAGCAAATGCGATGGCAGAAATAATAAGTGCCTTCACCCAGAAACGTGTATTGGTTTCGGAAGAAACAAAAAGCTGCTTACGGCCGATATACAGTCCCATCAGGAACAAACCGGCAGTCTGCCAGAAACGTCCGGCACCCAATGCCCAATACAAACTCGCTTTTTGACCGTAAGTGATGTTCTTCCATAAGAACTCTCCCAAATTCCCCTCTTTCGTATAAGCCGCCACTTCCTGATACATTGCTCCTACCCCCAAATCGGGCAACGTATGCGACGGGTCGTACAAACTTACTATATAATGATACCATTCAACAGGTTGCAGTAAAAATACAATAGCTGTAACAAGAATGGCACAATCACTCCATTTGCGCACCACAAATAATACGACACCCACTACAACAAACAGTAATAGGACATCTCCTGCCGGGAAAAAAGCAGCATTGACAGTAGCAAAAACGGCTAATAAGACAAGACGCCAAAGAAAACGATAGCCAAAATCCTTCCCTTTCCGTTGCTGATTAGCCGACTGAATATAGAATGTAAATCCGAACAGCAAAGCAAAAATAGCATAAGCTTTCCCGGCAAACAGAGAAAAAGTAATGTTAAAGACTCCGTCATTCAGAATATTCAACCATCCGGGATCTCCTGTAGGATAAACCGGAAAGATAAAGTGTTCCAAGTTATGTACCAAGAGAATTGCCATCACAGCAAATCCCCGCAAAGCATCTACCACTTCGATACGTGGCAGTTTTTCTGATAATTGTTTTTCCATGAAATAGATATTGTTAATAAATAGATACAAGCAACAGGTCCTCCACTTCGTTCAGAATAACAAAGTAATAGACCATTTTAGTCTTGACGCATTCCTTTTTTTCAATTGAGTGCAAAGATAACCTTCTTTTTCCAACTATTCATTCGCATAGATCAAATTCTTTCGAATGCATCTGCCTCATCCTGAACGAAGAAGAAACATACAGTCCGACAGTATGTAAAATTTAACTATTTACTCTTCCGCCCAAACTATTATTTTTCTACATTTGTTATCATTGAAACTTTAAATACGAAAGACATGAAAGCAAATCCTGTATTTAGTTTGTACATCCCTACCAAATTGATATTCGGTTGTGGGGAAATCAATAAGTTATCAAGTGAAAAACTACCGGGAAAGAAAGCATTGGTTGTTATTTCTGCCGGAACTTCCATGCGGAAATATGGATATCTGCAAAAAGTACTCGCCCAACTGAGGCTGAATCATGTAGAAACGGTAGTTTACGATAAAATACTTCCCAACCCCATCAAAGAACATGTAATGGAAGCAGCCGCCATCTGTCGCGAAGAAAGATGTGACTTTGTGGTCGGACTGGGAGGGGGAAGTTCTATCGATTCCGCCAAAAGCATTGCTGTAATGGCATGCAATGACGGTGATTATTGGGATTACGTTTCAGGAGGAACAGGTAAAGGACGTCCCATCAGCAAAGCTCTGCCTATTATAGCCATTCCCACAACAGCGGGTACAGGTACTGAAATGGACCCATGGACAGTAATCACTCATGAAACGGCACAGGAGAAAATAGGCTTCGGCTGTCCCCTCACCTATCCTACCCTTTCCATTGTAGACCCTGAATTAATGGTATCCATCCCGCCCGAACTTACCGCTTTTCAAGGATTTGATGCCTTTTTCCATGCTGCCGAGGGTTTCATTGCCAACTGTGCAACCCCTATCAGCGACCTATATGCATTGGAAGCTATCCGCTTATTATATAAATACCTGCCGGTAGCCGTAGCCGACGGACAAAATCTAAAAGCACGCGCCAAAGTTGCCTGGGCGAGTACACTCGCCGGAATGGTAGAATCTACCTCCAGTTGTACTTCCGAACATTCACTGGAACATGCCATGAGTGCCTACTATCCGCAACTTCCCCATGGAGCCGGATTAATAGCACTTTCCGAAGCTTATTTTGAAACTTTCCGTCACGACTGCACCAAACGCTACATGAAAATGGCCGAAGTGATGACCGAAAAGAAGAGTAATCGTGCATCCGACTTCATCGATGCACTAGTAACAATGCAAAAAGAATGCAAAGTAAAAGATTTAAAATTAAGTGAATATGGCATCCGGCCCCATGACTTTCCTAGAATATTGCAGAATGCACGTGACACCATGGGCGGTTTATTCACACTTGACCCACATCCCATAACCGATGACGAAATACTGAATATATTAGAAAAGTCTTATCGATAAATACAAGAAGGGCTATAGCTTGATTTCCTTTGCCATAGCCCTTCTTTACATTATATTTCTACTCTCCCACATTCTTTATATTCAAAATTCTTCATACATCGACAACATTCGATAACATC
>OKUC01000735.1_pt1 | contig 14571 bp, 14 predicted proteins | sample 1606761 | NCBI WGS metagenome assembly OKUC01 (sample SAMEA3882542, study PRJEB24775) | human gut metagenome | biome: human-associated habitat; feature: intestine environment; material: feces | place: Netherlands | collected 2009/2010 | reverse complement strand
ATTACATATGACTGAAGATCTATCGAGTGGTAATTTTGAGAATATTAAGCCTGCAGATTCTGGTTTATTCCAATCTTTAAACAATAATATCTATCAAATTAAGGATGGTTTTGAACAAGCTGTAAAAGAACAAGTACAATCACAGAATCTCAAGACAGAATTGATTTCAAATGTATCACATGATTTAAAAACGCCATTAACGGGTATTAAAAATTATGTAGAGTTATTAAATGATCCTAGTATTAGCGAGGAAGATAAAAAGAGTTATTTAGAACGATTAAATCAATACACCGATCGTTTAAGCATTCTAATCACAGATTTGTTTGAAGTATCCAAAGCCAATAGTGGTAATATTGATTTAGAATATTCTGATATTAACATCATTGAATTCATGGAGCAGGTATGTGCAGAAAATGAAGAGCTTCTACAAGCTAAAAATCTTCAGCTTGTGACAAATCTTCCAGAAAAAGAAATTCATGTATGTTTGGATGGAAATAAGACGTATCGTATTTTTGAAAACTTATTTACCAATATTTCTAAGTATGCACTTGAAAACACACGTGTATTCTTGGATGTGAAAGACACTGGTAATTCAGTTGTGATCATAATGAAAAACACTTCGAAAGAACCGCTTGATTTTGATAGTGATATTACCGAACGTTTTGTGCGTGGCGATAAATCAAGGCATGAAGCTGGCAGCGGTCTAGGTCTTGCGATTGTTAAGAGTTTTACCGAAGTACAAAATGGCACGTTTATGATTGAAACAGATGGTGATCTCTTCAAATCCATTTTAAGTTTTCATAAATCCAGAAAAGCGTAGAATTCTACAGAAAAAGTGGTCAAAAAATCCTAGAACAAAGGATAGGCCACTTTTTATATATGTATTTTATCGTTTGCAATCGGAAAAAGTGTAGAATTCTACATAAAAAATGATTAGAAATGACAAAATCAAAATTATTTTGGCACACTTACCAGCAAATCGATATTCCCTTTGACGGAATATCTTTTTATATGACTTGTAACGATAAAGCCAATGCCTGCTTGAATATCATAATCTTTTCCATCAATATGTAAGATTCCATTCCACTTAATGGTAAACAAAGTGAATAAAAAGGATTGTTGATATGAATTTCATTTTGAATCTTATATTGAGTCACATTAAAATATTTTTCATTCACATATTCAATGACTTCATTTCCTTCTAACATCGTAACTGTTGGATGCACATCTAGTTCAATATGCGGTATATTTGTGACTTTAATAGCCTGATCAATATGTAGTTCTCGCATATTCCCATTCGCATCTTTTCGATCATAATCATATATACGATATGTAACATCACTGGATTGTTGCACTTCAGCCATCATTAACTTTCCTTCAATACCATGAATGGTTCCTGCAGGCGTATAGACAAATTCATTTGTGTGTACCGATTTTCGAACAAATAAAGTATCCCAAGCTTTTTCTTCAATAGCCTTTCTAAACTCTTCCTTTGTCTTGGTACTATGTCCACGAATGATTTTGGTGCCTTCTTCCACATCTAACCACAGGCAGAATTCAGCCTTACCATAATCTTTTTCGTGTTTTCTAGCATATGCATCATCTGGATGGACTTGTACGGAGCATGGTTCTTGAATTTCATTGATTTTAACTAATAGAGGAAACTTATCGTGAGGATCATTCGCAAATAATTCTCTGTGATTTAAATATACATCTTTTAATGTTTCCCCTTTATATTTTCCATTTTTGATCTTACTTAAGCCATTATCATGTGCACTAATAGCCCAGTATTCTCCAATCTTTTTGTCCATAGGACCTAAGCCAAACTTTTCTTGGATGCGCCTTGAACCATACAGCTTTTCTTTCATGGGCGAATCTAAAAATAATACTTTTTCCATATCTTACTCTCTTTCTTATCTTGACTTGAGCATACCACAAATATTTAAATCGTGTATAATAGAAGAAGTGGACTTTTGGAGGTTATTTATGATTTTAGAACAAATTGATAAAGACTTATTGAAAATGGCAGAAGAATCGGATGTCATTTTAAAAGATATTTATAAAAAAATTGATGATGTATGTTTATACAATTCAGATCGTATCTTAGCTGCATTTATTGAGAACCACGTTTCTTATTCTGACTTTGCGGATATCAACGGATATGGTAACTATGATGAAGGTCGTGATAAAATCGAACGTATTTTTGCGACAGTACTCGGATGTGAAGATGCTCTAGTACGTTCTCAGATTATGAGTGGTACAAACGCTTTATATTTAACTTTATCTGCTCTATTAAAACATGGAGATACAATGATTTCCATTTCTGGTGCTCCATATGATTCTTTGCAGGAAATGATTGGTTTATGTGGTGATTCTACACAATCACTAAAAGCCAATGGTGTAAAGTATGAACAGATTGATTTAGTAAATGATGATTTTGATGATGATAAGATTGTTGCTCGTTTAAAAGAAAACAATGTAAAATTAGTGGAAATCCAAAGATCTAGAGGATATGCTCACCGTTTATCATTAACCATTTCAAAGCTTGAGCGTATCATCAAAAAGATTCGTGAAGTAAACAAAGACGTTATTATCATGGTAGATAACTGTTATGGTGAACTTGTTGAAAAATTAGAGCCAGGACACATTGGTGCCGATGTTGTGGTCGGATCTTTAATGAAAAACTTAGGTGGAGGAATTGCCTCTACTGGAGGATATGTAGCTGGTAATAAAGAATTGATCAACATGGTAGCTGAACGCTTAACAGCTCCTGGAATTGGTAAGGATTTGGGTGCAAACTTTAACTTAAATAACTCTTTCTTTAAAGGTATCTTCATGGCACCAAATGCCGTTAAGAGTGCTTTAAAGACAGCCGTTTTCACAGCCTATATGTTAGAAAAATTAGGCTATAAAAATGTATCGCCTGCTTACAATGATGAAAGAACGGATATCATTCAAACTTTAGAGCTTGGTTCCAAAGAAAATCTTGTTAGCTTTACACAAGGCATTCAATCCACTAGTCCTATTGATTCATTTGTTCGTGTTATGGCCGCTCCAATGCCTGGCTATCCATTTGATGAAGTTATGGCTGCTGGAAGCTTTACACAAGGAAGTACAATCGAACTAAGTGCAGATGCTCCAGTCGTTGAACCCTATACTTTATATATGCAGGGTGGATTAACATTAGAATATGGAAAACTTTCTATTCTTCTTGCCCTAACAAATATGAAAAACAACTAAGATGCCTAGTGCATCTTTTTTGTTTCAAACGATTGTCGAATCATTGCATTATTTTGTGCAACGATAAGCGAATCGTTGCAAATCGATTCAAACGATACTTCAATCAATAAAGAATAAAAGTGGTCAATCCACTTTAAATATAGGAATTTAACCACTTTTTTAACAGCTACCCATCTGTCCACCATCAATACGAATGATGGAATTGTTGATAAAGTTAGCTTCATCACTAATTAAGAAACGAACAAGATAGGCCACTTCTTCTGGCTTTCCATAACGTTTCACCATGATTTTTTCTGTTTCTTCCTTTAAGAACTCTTCGTCATAGCCATCTAGTTCATTATCGGTTCCAATAAATCCGGGCGCAACACAATTCACATTGATATATGGTCCAAATTCAGCCGCAAGATTGTGTGTCATTGAAATCAAGGCTGCTTTTGAAGCATCATAATCGATACACATTGGATAATATGTATTAATTCCGTTGGTACTTGATATATTGATAATTCTTCCATATTCTTGATCCAACATGTGTTTATACACTCTTTTACTACAGTTAAAAGCACCTACAACATTTACATCGAATGTTCTTTTAAATTCTTCGGCATTTTTTAAGTGAAATAGATTGGAAAGATCTACAGCCGCATTATTAATTAATATATCTACGCCACCCATCTTCTCTTCAATTTCACTAACCATTATATTTACTTGATCTACATCGGATACATCAGCACAAATGGTAAGACAACGAACATGATATTGAGATTCAATTTTTTCTTTTAATTCTTTGGCAGGCTGTTTAGAAGTTAAATAGTTAATGACAATATCATAACCATGCTTTGCGAGTTCCAATGCGATTGCACTTCCAATACCACGAGCACCACCTGTAATTAAGACGACTTTATTCATAGTTAAAAAAAGAAGAGCGATTAAGCTCTTCCTGCATATTTTCCATCTGTTGAGAATACAACGATTTTTTCACCTGGTTCGATGAACTGTGGAACTCTTAATGTTAATCCAGTATCTGTAGTTGCATCTTTAGTTTGGTTAGATGGTGCACCTTTGATGGCTGGATCTGTTTCAGCCACTGTCAATTCAACTTTTTCTGGAACAGAAACAGATAATAATTCTCCTTCGAAGAACATCAAAGATACTTCAGCACCTTCAACAATAAAGTATTTGTTGAAATCAACTTGGTCAGCTGTTAATTCATAAGTATCGTATGTTTCTAAATCCATGAAGTAATATGTAGAATCTGCTTCATATGAGAATTGAGCCGCTTTTTTAGAAATATTAGCTTGTTCAAATTTAGTTGAAGCATTGAAGTTTCTTTCTTGTGTATTCCCTGTTTTTAAGTTTTTCATCTTAGTTTTTAAGATAGCTGCACCTTTACCAGGTTTAACATGTTGGAAATCTAATACTACCCAAGGATCACCATCAACGATTAAAGTTAATCCTGTTTTAAAATCACCTGCAGAAATTGCCATAATTTTTCACTCCTATTTTCTATAAATATTTTTTACACGCTTTATTGTACCATATCCTCATCATTTTTAGAAGAATGACTATGATACTTTCACTCTACTTTATTTTCCTTAAATAATTTCATCATTTCATTCGTTAAACTAAATTCACCTGGTTGAAGAATGATTTCATCTCTTTGAACCCAATCTGCATATTTCAATTCATTGGTATCCATAGATATTTCATCATTGCCCTTTACATCACAAAAGAACCCTAACAAAATATCATTGGCACTTCCCCAAGGCTGAGATTTATAGTAACGAATATTGTTGACTTTGATTCCGGCCTCTTCCATAACTTCACGTTTTACCGTTTCTTCTACGGTTTCACCAATTTCAGTAAAGCCCGCAATCAACGCATTATACTTAAATCCTGTACGATATTTTGTCAACAACAACTTATCTCCATTGATTACACCCACAATGACAGCTGGCATAATTCTTGGATACACTGTGTTATGACATTCTGGACAAACCATAGCTCTTTCCTTTGTTGAATGCACCATCTTATGTCCACATCTTCCGCAGAATTTAGTATCTCGATACCAATCCGCCAAATGCTTTCCGGTAATAGCCGCAAATAAATTGTCTTTTGGACCAATTCCTTCAATACGCAAACTTCTTTCTTCAACATACCCATATCCAGATGGAATTTGATCCTCTCCTAATTGCATATCACATAAGAAATATTTCATATTATCAATTGAAAACAAATAGCGATACTCTACATTTTCAACTTGTATGTCACTCACTTTAGGAAAAACAACTTCCTTATTTTCAAAACAATTTAAATGAATTAAGATCCTTCCATTCACAATACACAGCAATACATCCTCTTGAGTTGCCTGTACATTAGGATCAAATTCATTGTGTAATTTATGTGGATAAATATCTTGTACCATTTTTTTTACCCCCTTTTAAATATGGATTTATACGATTACAAGGAGTCGACATCCTTTTTATCATCTAGAAAAAAGTATATCATGTAATTTAAGAATATTTTAGATAAGTTTAAGGATTTTGTCATTGTTTACTTGTGCTTTGAATGGTATAATCTGTGGACTACAAGGAGAGGGCATATGTTTACTACAAAACACTTTATATGGATAGGAATATGTATTCTATTTATCCTAATTATGAATCACTATGCGAAAAAAGAAGATTTCACGCTACAAAATGCTTGTTACTTCTTTATGTTTATATGTTTACTTAGCGAAACCACAAAAATGATATCAGATATGATTCCAAGTACACATGGAGGAATGCACTTAAATCCGCAATCCCTTCCATTCCATATCTGCAGTATCTTATCGTTTATTGCGGCCTACATCACTTTTGGAAAGGATGGTCCACTAAAACAAAAAATGATCAACTTCTTTGCGGTTGTCGGTACTTGTGGAGGAATCGCCGCTATCTTGATTCCAACGTATGGCGTTGAATTTAATGTAGCCAATGTATATCAATGTTTCATGTATCATGCAACATTAACATGGTTTTCTCTATATTTGATTCGTTTCAAACATGCGAACTTAGGTATGCAGGCATTTAAAAACAATTTAGTCGTATTATTTGCGTTATTAGTTTTCAATTTATATATGAATTCTATTTTGGCAGTTTATGATACAAACTTTATGTTTATTGTAAGACCACCATTAGAAGGACTTCCATTCCTTAACCTAAACCATGGATACTATATCTATTTATTTAGAGTCATCATGCTTGGAGTGATTGGACTGAGTCTATTCCATTTACCATTCATAGTAAAAGAAAGAAAAAGCTGTGAGACAGAAAGCGACTTCAATATCGCTTAGTCCACAGCTTTTCTTATACAAAAAAGACCTCCATTTTATTTAGGAGAACTTTATTATGAATCAATGACTGAATCTATATTAAATGTAGGAACTCACCTCATGGATGATGGATATGATGAATTACGCTTTGGTGTTCGCACTCTCATCTTTGTAGCCAACTGCTTCTTATTATCACGAGTATATTTGGCATTAAAAGATTACCGAAACCTAATGCCAGACACCATTGGATAATGCACGAATATTCGCATTTTAAATGACAGGGCCCTCAGCCGTTGGATCAGAGAAAGGAATTCCTAATTCCACCAAACTACATCCAGCTTTATCTAGTGCATATACAATTTCTTGAGTTGTTTCTAAATCTGGATCTCCACTTGTCACAAACATAATAAAGGCCTTACCATTTGAGAATGCTTTTTCAATTTGTCTATTCATAAATTATTTGGTGATTTTGTAGTTCCCAATGTTTTAAACAACATTACAGAAATTGGCTTAGTTCGTGCAAGTATCCCTCAATATGGAGCATTGGAAACTTTTCCGTATGAAAAAGATGATATTGTAGCTGTAATTCCTAAGGGACATCCTTTATCCAAAAAAATACGCCTGTTGAAATCGAAGCATTTCATGGCATCCCTTTAGCAATTCCTTTTGATATTTCAAATACAGTCTACACTGTGTTTGGTCAACATGATAGCATATAATGTTGCGATTATTACTTTCATCAACGAAACTGCAATCGAATGGGCACGTACATTTAACTCAATCGCAATCATCCCTTTTTCTGTTGCGGATACAAGACATACTATTGGATATGGTTATTCGCCCTATCAATGATCCAGGCATGTATATTTCAAGTGTATTCTTGATTCGTAAGGATCGTGAATTATCTTATGCAGGCAAACTATTTTTAGAAGAAATTGGCGTTTTAAAGTTAATCATATTGACTTATTATTTATGTAATATATAATCCCGTTTTCGACAGTTATATAACGCAACAATGAGCGCAAACCTTTAGTTTAAAGGCTTTACGCTCATTTTTTACTTTTATGAAATGTTGTATGGGAATTTTATTTTTCAAATTTTTTTAAATTTATTTAATGTTTTTGGTTGATAGTATTTTCGGCTCAGTTTTAAATCGAACAGTTGTTCAAGTGAATCCAGTACATCTGAGCCTGTGTAACAGGCCTGGTAGTACATATCGGAGCAGTTAACCACATTCATGTTCTGCAATGTTTCGATGATCTGTTCTGTTGTGAAATGAGTTTTATTTCTGTCTAATTTGACTTCGAGTAAGCGATAGATCAATAAGGCTGTGTAACAGATAAGGAAATGAGCTTTTATTCTGTTTTCTTTGCGATGATATACGGGTCTTGAGCTGAAATTTGTTTTCAAGACACGGAAACAATCTTCGATTTTATATCTTCTTGACTGGATATCCAGAACTTCTGTTTCCTTCATATCAAATATATTTGTGGCAACAGCGTAGAATCCATCATATTTAGCTTCTTCTTCAATACGAGCCTCATCTAAATAGTAATTCTTCTTTTCTTTATCACTCTTAATAAATCTGGTCACATCGTTTGGTCCTTTTTTGAAGTTGTCAGGATCCATGTTGGCCAGTATTTTTTTAGCACGCTCGATCTGTCTGTTTCGTACTGTTTTCTGGTATTCGGCCATCTTTCTTGAATAGGTTACGATAATTCGTTGTTTTAGATTTCCTTTTGATTTTACCTTCTTTGTTTTTCCGTTCTTGTATTGTTTGACTTCGAATAGACCTAAGTCCACAAGCTTATCAACTGGTATAGATTTATAGATGTATCCATCGTAATACTTTCTGTTTTCTTTTAATGTGCGATCAAATGTCTTCATTGTTTCTAAAGATGCAGGCTTTCCGTCTTGAGAAAAACGGTAATCGTAATCATTGAACACGGCCTGTTTTAGAATACTGTTCAATTTCTTGATGGATTGTGTTACTACAAACTTTCTTCCACAAAAGTCGTTAAATAATCTTGTGTCATTATAGCCTAGTCCGGCATCTGAACAGTAGATGATATCCTTGTTCTCAAACATTTTAAGCATCTTCTTTTCAGCTGGAACAGCACAAAGGGACTCATTGTCACTTCCTGGATTGATACACATACTTAAAGGAATTCCATCGGCATCCATGAAAAGTCCCATCTGAACGATTGGATTTGGACGATGTTCTTTAGATACACCATATTTTAAAAGTCCTTTGATCAGTTCACCTGTGATTTCATCATAGACGTCTTCATCTTCTGATTCTTTTTCAAAATAGAAATTAGTGCAGTCAAAATAACATACATTCGTATTCCTTTTGATTACTTTATTACTTGATTCAAATAAATGAGAAAGATACTCATCATAATTTTCTTCCAGTATATCCATGAAGCGAAGGATATCCTGGTGTGAGAAATCAAAATCACCGTAGAAACCAGTAAGATTCTTTAAAGTATGCATCTTGCTTCCTGGATCAAGAATCCGAGAAAAAGTAAGAACCATATTTATCATATTTGGATTGAAAGCTATTTTACGTCCGCTGCATACTTTATCAAAGAAATCAGAGATTCCAAGAGATGAATAAAGTTCTTTCAAATAGAAATAGCCAGTATTCTTACAAGTGGATTTAGAAACAGTATTTCCTTGATTGATGACCTTGTCATCAAAATTAACAGTGATATTATATTCAACTTTACTGTTCTTTATATTTTCGTTATATTCCTTAACTCTTTGTTTGGCATATTCTAAAGGATCATCTGTAATCTTTAATAATTCTGAATGTTTACCAATACGTTCAACATTCTTTGTGGTAACCTTTTTACCATTGCGAATCCCAACCTGAATGAAGTAGGTAGGATCTTTAGATTTTCTGTCGTAGTTAAGTTTCATGGGGAAGACTCCTTATATAGAACTATTATATCACATATTACAACGCCGTACATCATCCGCACAACAAAATAAAAAGATAATTTGACATAAAAAAAACGCTACATAAGCGACATTTGGAATATTTACGATTTTACAACTGTCGAACTACCGATTCAACCAGTGATATGTTACCAATTTGAAAAAGCGGAAATCGAACGAGTAATTATTTATCAAACTAATAATAATATTAGATATAAAATACACATTCAATTTCTCATCAGGAACATGCTCTCTATATTATTTGATGTTAGTATATAAATAGGACTAGTCAAAAAGAGAAAATCACCAACAAAGATTATTGAATGATTATTGATTTACATGTTACAAAGGAACTATAATAAACATGTTGAAAAATGGGGAGCTGAGTGGCTGAGAGTAGGTTCGACCTTGACCCTGAAACCTGATTTGGATAATGCCAACGTAGGGATGATATCTTTATTGTATGTTAGCTGCAGATTAGGTTTTTCTGCAGCTTTTTGTTTTTTGATCAGAATATGGCGGCAAATTGGGGGCACCACCTTATGTCGCATTAAAAAAGTAATGCAGGAAGGAGATAGAAAATGAAAACAGCATTAACAATCGCTGGAAGTGATTCCAGCGGAGGCGCTGGTATCCAGGCGGATATCAAAACAATGTGCGCAAATCACGTATTTGCGACGAGTGCAATTACAGCACTAACGGCACAGAATACATTAGGTGTTACAGGAATTATGGAAGTAACACCAGAATTTCTTGGGGAGCAGCTGGATGCAGTCTTTACAGATATTTATCCAGACGCTGTGAAGATTGGAATGGTTTCTAGTTCTGATCTGATTCGTATGATTGCTTCAAAACTGCAGGAATATAAGGCATCTAATATTGTTGTGGATCCGGTGATGGTCGCAACAAGCGGCGCAAAACTTATTAGTGATGATGCAATTGAAACATTAAAAAAAGAATTGTTGCCTTTAGCAACAGTCATTACACCAAATATTCCAGAAGCAGAAGTTCTAGCGGATATGAAGATTGCAAATGAAGAAGAAATGATTATCGCTGCTGAAAAAATTTCTAAGAAATTTGGATGTGCAATTCTGGTAAAGGGTGGTCATCAAATCAATGATGCAAATGATCTGTTGTATAGAGATGACGCATATACATGGTTTCATGGAAAACGTATTAACAACTCTAATACACATGGAACAGGATGTACATTATCCAGTGCTATCGCATCCAATCTTGCAAAGGGATATGATTTGGATACATCCGTAAAACGTGCAAAGGATTATATTTCTGGAGCATTGAATGCAATGCTTGATCTTGGTAAGGGATCTGGACCAATGGATCATTCATTCGCAATTGATAATGAATATGCAAAGGAGAATGTTCAATGAAGAAAACTTCTTTGTTTGAAAATGCATTGATCTGGTTTGGTGCAGGTGTTTCTATTGCAGAAATACTGACAGGTACATATCTTGCACCTTTAGGATTGAAAAATGGTATTTTAGCCATTGTGGCTGGACATGTCATTGGCTGTATCTTATTGTTCCTGGCTGGTGTTATTGGTGGGAAAATGCGCTTAAGTGCAATGGATTCTACAAAGATGAGCTTTGGACAGAAAGGTTGTCTTTTGTTTGCGGCATTAAATGTACTGCAGCTTGTTGGATGGACAGCAATCATGATTTATGATGGTGCACTTGCGGCAGATGGTATTATGCATACAGGTGCATGGATCTGGTGTTTGATTATTGGTATCTTGATTCTTATATGGATTGGTGTTGGTATTACAAACCTTGGAAAAATCAATACAGTTGCGATGGTTGCTTTATTTGTTTTGACTTTAATGCTTAGCAAATTTATCTTCTTTGATGGAAACAGTGCAGTTGTATGTACAGAAGCAATGACGTTTGGTGCAGGTGTTGAACTTGCAATTGCGATGCCTTTGAGCTGGCTGCCTTTGATCAGTGACTATACACGTGAAGCGGAAGATCCTGTGAAGGCTAGTTTAGTTAGTAGTATTGTGTATGGAATCGTTAGCTGCTGGATGTATTTGATTGGTTTAGGTGCGGCTTTATTTACAGGAGAATATGATATTGCACAGATCATGTTGAAAGCAGGTTTGGGTATTGCGGGATTATTGATCATTGTATTCTCTACAGTTACAACAACATTCCTGGATGCTTATTCTGCAGGTATTTCTAATGAATCTATCGTGCCAAAGTGGAATGGAAAACACGTAGCAATGGTCGTAACTGTTGTTGGTACAATTGCGGCAATTGTATATCCAATGGATAATATTACTGATTTCCTGTATTTGATTGGTTCTGTATTTGCTCCTATGATTGCAATCCAGATTGCTGATTTCTTTATTCTAAAGAATGATAAAAGAAATGTAGAATTTGATATACTGAATCTTGTATTATGGCTTGTCGGATTTGTTGTGTATCGCTGTTTTATGCAGATTGATACACCTGTTGGAAATACAATTCCATGTATGATCATTACAATTCTGTTAAGTGTTGTAATTCACAAGATTATCAAAAAGAACAATTAAAATATAGATTTATGAAAAAATGAAAAAGGATGGAATGGAATTCTTGAAAATAGACTTTATTCGATCCTTTTTATATTGACGGTACATATTTGCTTCAGTATAGTTGAAGTATCAAAGGCAATGACGAAGAGCGCTGTTTTGCTAAGAAACTAATAAGAGAGTCCGACATTTGGTGAAAGCAAATAGTGGAAACAAAATCAGTAAATCACTTCTGAGCTTGTGTGCTGAAATATAGTAAGTATACACATAATAAATCACGTTACAAGTTTCGGACTTGTTGGAGTCTAGTAGAGTGGCATAGTTTTCTATGCAAATTGAGTGGTACCGCGGATTTCAGATTCGTCTCATGTTTTGGGATGAATCTTTTTTTGTGTGCTAGAGGAAAAAAGAAATGAAATTAAACAAAAAGAATATAGTGGTTATCCGTTTTATGTTGTTCTCACTGTTCTTTGGAGCTGGAAATTTAATCTTTCCACCATTCTTAGGACAAAATGCAGGGGAACATACGTTTACTGCGTGGCTGGTTTTTTATTAACAGCGGTTGTATTGCCAGTGTTTGGTGATGGAGGTGCAATTCTTTTGGCAGCAATCTTTACATTAGCTTGCTTAACAACCTGTGTTGGTTTAATTAATTCCATTTCTCAATTCTTTTCTATCTTATTTAAGAACTTTGTAGAAATCTACCTAGAGTCAATGGAACATCGTATTAAAGAAAATGCGTTGATGACCAAACAAAATATCTTTTATCATCATATCGTTCCCTATCTTGGTGAAATGAAACTAGATGAAATTACACCAAAAGATATTATCCATTGGCAAGATCAAGTCATGAAAGATAACAACTATAAACAGACGTATCTTAAAACGATCCATAATCAACTCAGTGCTTTATTTAATTATGCTGTTAGATTTTATGGATTAAAAAACAACCCTGCTAGACTTGCCGGTAACATGGGTAAAGAAGAAGTTGGTGAAATGAAATTCTGGACTAAAGAAGAATATCTTACCTTCTCTAGAGCAATGATGAATAAAGAAGAAAGTTATCATGCATTTGAAATTTTGTATTGGTGTGGCATACGTCTTGGTGAACTGCTTGCCTTAACAGCTGAAGATTTTGATTTTGAAAAGAAAACTTTAAGAATCAACAAATCCTATCAGCATATTAGAGGTAAAGACGTTATCACAACACCTAAAACCATAAAAAGTAATCGCGTATTAACACTTCCTGATTTTCTAGCCGAAGAAATGCAAGACTATATCTCTAGCTACTTAAAAGTTGATGATCGTATCTTTACAATCACTAAATCTGGTCTTCATCATGAAATGGATCGAGGATGCAGAGAAACCGGTGTTAAAAGAATACGTGTCCATGATTTAAGACATTCCCACGTATCTATGCTGATTGAAATGGGATTTAGTGCTGTAGATATCGCAAATCGTGTTGGACATGAAAGTGTTAAAGTAACCTATCGATACGCACATATGTTTCCTAATAAATATCTAATGATTGCTAAAAAATTAAACATTTCAAGAAATGGTGAAAAAGATGAGCAAGAAAAATCTAGATCAGAAAGGACGTTTGAGAAATAAAATTATTTCTTTCAGAATGTCAAAAGAGGAAGCAGAACTATTAGATAGAAGAGTACTGATGTCTGGACTTACAAAACAAGATTTTATAGTCAATTCATTACTCGGAAAAGAGATAGCCGTATATAGCAATCCATATGTATTCAGAAGCCTACAAGACGAACTTATTCGGTTCATTAACTTGTATGGAACTAAAATTGATAACGATGCAGACGATGAAATGATTACTTTGGCCCTCAAAACCATCTTGGCAATGCGAAAAAAGGGTAAAACAGAAGTATTTATTGGTTAAGCAAATCCTCATGAAAGCCTTATTTTAAAAGCTTTTTTATGTTTTGGTCCAACCTCTAAGCACCTCCAAACCGTTTAGTCAAATTTCAGTGATTTCCGTCCAAAAATGACCTGATTTTTGTCAAAAATCGGTCAATTTTACCTGTTTTTCACGATTTTGGACCCATCTGAAAGCCTTTAGTTAAGGCACCAAATACAAAATACGTTTTCAAAATGTTTTCAGCACCACTTGAGATATTAAAAAAAGCCCTTGAACAAAGGACTTTTTCAACTTTTGATATTATTCGAACTAGGAAAAGAAAGTTATAACGTAAACTTTATTGTTTACTATATATACGCAAATTACAATATTTATTTACAATTAACATGTATTACATATCTTAATTATTTTTATTGGTATCATTTTGGTAGCAGCTAGATACCTGGGAATGAATTTAAATATAGTTTAAATCACTTCACACGTATTCTCTTTTAAAAGCTACTATTTAAGTACTCTTCCACATCCATAGATACAATCTTTTTGTTTTCAAATAATAAGACTTTATCATATAAAGAAACTGTTTCTTTTGTTACTTTATGTTCTATAGACAATACTGTAATATCTGGATTGGATAAAATGAATTGATGTATTCGATCTGAATTTGCTTTA
>OKUC01000716.1_pt1 | contig 14859 bp, 15 predicted proteins | sample 1606761 | NCBI WGS metagenome assembly OKUC01 (sample SAMEA3882542, study PRJEB24775) | human gut metagenome | biome: human-associated habitat; feature: intestine environment; material: feces | place: Netherlands | collected 2009/2010 | reverse complement strand
GTAGCATTTTGTCCTTGGAGAGGGACTTTAATAACTACTACTTTATAATACGAGGGAGGCTTACAATGACACGCAAAGCTGATACGCTGCGCCCCTTCCTGCGCTGCGCTGTTGTGGTGCTGTGCAGTCTGGCGCTGCCGCTGGCGGTGTTAGCCCTGTGGGACCGCGCACTGCTGGCAGCGCCCCACATCCGCACGGACGGGGAGCGTTTTTCGGCAGCCGGGCGGGCCAACGCCACAGCCTGCACCCTCTACGCCGCCGAGCATGTGACGAAGGTGCCGCTCGGCAGCAACAGCCTCTGGGACGGCGGCTGGACGGCGGGCACGATGGACGGCAGTGCGCTGGCCCGCGCCCGCCGGACGCTGCGCGCCCTGCACGAGGCCGGGCTGCTGTGCGATGACAACTATGCCGCTGCACTCTCGGTCTGCCGTCTGGACTACGGCAGCTGGGAACTGTACACCGCGCCCTGCGGCCTGACGCAGCTGGTGCGCCGCCCGGAAGAGATCTACACAGGCGCGGATACCGAGCATGTGTATATCCAGCTGATTCTTTCCGATGACGATGCACCGCTGTATTTTAACTATCAGAATGATTTAGGGCAGGGTGATACGCTGGCCAATGACGCTGTGGCGCAGTATTGCGCCCTGCTGGGGCTGGACGAGTTTACCGACTGGCAGTACCCGGACTGGGGCACAGCCGTGCGGGATTTTGGCGCGGCAGGCTACAGTGAGACCGCGCAGGTCTACGCCGTGGCGAACGCCAGCGGGTACAGCGTGACGCTCTCCGCCGCCAGCATGACGCCGCAGACCTTTGCAGCACTGAACACACAATACGGGGAGGAAATATCATGAAGAAATATCTTGCTATCACTGCCGCGCTGGCGCTGGCCCTGACAGCCTGCGGACAGGCCGCAGCGGACAGCACGCCGACACCGACTGCGGCCACGGAAGCCACAGCGGCCCCCGCCGAGCAGCCGCAAAGTATCGGCAGCGGCCCCCTGCGGCTGCTGACCGCCGCTGCGGACGGCGTGTATTATCAGGCGTTCAACGACTGGGAAATCAACTACACCGACACGATGGGCCGTGCGCTGATCTATGCCATCGACGAGCAGACTGGCGATGCGCGCCCTGTCTGCAATCTGCCCGGCTGCGCCCACAACAGCGACACCTGCCCCGCGTGGAGCGACGGCAACATGACGTTCTGCTACGGCGATGGGGATGAAGTCTACCTGCTGATGTTCCATTACAACGACGAAACCAGCTATTACTGCTGGGAACGAATCAACGCCAACCACACAGAACGCACTTTGCTGGCGGATGTGGAGCCGGGTCTGTCCGTCGTGGGCCGCGGCGTGGCCGTGGACGACGCAAACCTCTATTACAGTGTGCTGACCGATGATAACCGCCACCAGACGCTGTGGGCTGTGGACAAAGCAGGCGGGCAGCCGCAGAAGGTCTGCAGATGGGATGATCTGGCCGATGGGGCTGGGGAGTACTGCCCCGAAATGTACACGCTGTTGGAGGTCGGCGGTCGGAAAATGGCCTTTGCCAAGACGATACAGTCAACAGACGCCCGAACCAAGGCAATACAGATTTGCACAGTGGATCTGGCCGATGGGAGCTGTACACCGCAGCAGCGCTATGAGCGCGATGCGGGCACTGTGTTTGTGACCGGGGACGGCATGGAAAAGCGCGACCTGATCAGCTACCGAAACGACTACCATATCCTGACCGAGGGCAGCCGCAGCGGCCTTGCCAACTGTAACTACCAGAGCGGGGAGGTCGGTTATCTGGACGCGGCAGCAGATAGCTTTACCCCCGTGGCAGACGGCTTTCCCACAACCCGCGCAGGGTGGGAGTGCTACTACTCCCTGACCGGCTTTGCCGATGGCTGGCTGGTGTGGGTGGACGAGTGCGGCCGCGATGAAAACGGATACGGCACGGGAGACAACACGACCCACCAGTATTTCTGCCGCAACGGCGTCAAGACAGAGCTGACACAGCAGCGCTATATACAGGGCAAGGATGTGCAGAACATCCGGATTCTGGATGCTCAGGGCGACCGCGTGCTGGCCGCTTACGACACCAAGAACGGCACCGTGCGGGGCGTGGAAAAGGACGGCACACTCTACACCCATCCGACAAGCTGGGATGTCTACGGCGTCATAGCGCTGGACGACTTGCTGGCAGGCAGCACAGACTTTACGCCGCTGAACTTTGCAGAATGACAAAAAAATATGATCAGGTACAATTTGTTGCTTACTAGGACGGGAACTCACTGCACCTGTCAAAATGCCATCGCTCTGGAAAGCCAATATTGGCTGTTTGCGATATCCTCTATTATACTGGCATTCTTCTTGAATATTGCTACGTTCATTACCGACATTGTCCTTGATGCGGCAGATTGGCACAAAATGTCGACAAGATGAAGAAGATCATATAAGAGGTTAGAAATACCGATAAATCATAATAACAGCCCCTTCCGCTGATACGATTTCAGCAGAAGGGGCTATTACTTTAATTGTATTGAAATTTCCCCGGCAGGTCACAAATTATCGATTCCAGATGTTGTTTTCGAGATCAACAAGCCGTTTCTTATACTCGTCCATCCGCTGATCAGCTTTGCCGTCATCATCGGGAAAGCTGACAAGGTAGCCGGTGTCCGTGTCATGGAAGCCGATTTCGCCGGTAAGGCCGCATATATCGGAAACTTTCAGCAAGGTATGAAAATCATACTGCATAGCACTGATTTCAAGCGTTTTGTTCATGGCAGACTCCTGTGTTTTTACTTACTTTGCCCATTATAGCGCACCAGCCGGGGAAATGCAAACAAATAAATAATGCGCATCATTGCGTATAAGAAAAAATAATGCGTAATTTTGTTGGGAAATGGCGTATTCAAAACGTATAAGGTAAATATAAGCATCGAAGGGAGTTGATGTTATGCTTATTGCTATCGACCACGGCAACAAACAGGTCAAAACCGTTCACGGGAACGCCATCGTTTCCGGTGTACAGAAAAGTAAAACCAGACCTTACGGCAGGGATGTACTGAAATACGGCGGCAGTTACTATACGCTGTCAGCGCAGCGTATCCCGTACCAGAAGGACAAAACCACAGACGAGCGCTTCTTCATTCTGTCGCTGTTTGCCATCGCGGAGGAAATCGAAGCACAGGGAGCTTATACCTCCGGGCTGATGCCCATTGACCTTGCCATCGGCCTGCCGCCCGCACATTTCGGCGCGCAGAACAAAGCGTTCGTACGCTACTTCAAGCGCAAGGAACCCATCTACTTCTCCTACCGTGACAAGCTGTACAGCATCCTGATCTGCAATGTGCAGTGTTATCCGCAGGCGTTTGCAGCGGCAGCCATGATACTGGGCGAGCTGGCAACGGTGCCGCGTGCGCTGATTCTGGACGTGGGCGGCTTCACGGCGGACTATCTGCTGCTGAAGAACGGCCGCGCCGACCTGTCTACCTGTGACTCGCTGGAGAATGGTGTGATTCTGCTGTACAACCGCATCCGTTCTAAAGCCAGCTCCGATTTGGACATTCTGCTGGAGGAAACCGATGTGGATGCCATTCTCTTGCAGGGGCAGGGGAGCAGTTATGGGGAAGAAGTCGCCGCGCTGGTAGAATATCAGACGCAGGAGTTTGTCAATGATATGCTGGGTGCATTGCGCGAGCGTCAGCTTGACCTGCGCACGGGACGAGTGATTTTCGTAGGCGGCGGTGCCTGCCTGCTGCGGCGGCAAATCGAAACATCCGGAAAGGTGGCACACCCCGTCTTTGTGGAGGACGTGAATGCCAATGCCAAGGGCTTTGAGTATCTTTACCGCTGCACCGTGACAGGGGAGTGATGAACCATGAAGCTGAAAAAGGACCGGGGGCGCTTTACGGTTCGCTTCGACATGGAAAATCCAGACCATGTGCGTGCCGTAGAATACTTGGAACGGCAGCGTGACAGGGGCAAAGCACAGTATCTTGCCGATGCAATTCTATGCTATGAAAAGGCAGATGCGAAGTCTTTTCAGCAGACGGACCGCGCCTTGATTGAGCAAATCGTGCAGGAATACTTAGAAAAGCAGACCATGGGACGCACTCGGAATTCGCAGAAAGAAGAGCCATCTATATCTTCGCCGCCAATAGATTTGATAGCCAGTGCTTTGGCCGATTTTAGAGGCTGACACATATAGTGAGTATAATAAGCAGCAATCCCCAAGGCGGCACCTTGGGGATTGTTGTTATTTGGCGCCTGTTTACCGATTCAGAAAGATCCTCGCTGCACTAGGGTCTGGAATCTCCCAGTTGACGTACAGATCATTCAACGGGCAGGCGTGGGGGTCGCGGATATGCTCGGTGATCCAGCCTTTGTATAGTTCACAGAAGTTGGCTTTCGTGAGGATGGCACGGCACTCGGACTTGTCCACGGTGGTGCTGAACAGGTACTCCACATCATGCACCGGCACGATTACCGGCGCACCGGTCGTATCAAAGACGCAGAGAAGATTCTTGCAGCTGCGGCTCACGCGCGCTGGCAGTCGCCGCACTCAATGTAGATATAGTGGCACCACTCGGCCTGTTCCTCGGTGATATACTTATGCCGAAGCAAAAAATCGGTCATCGTTTCGGCAAGGTGTTCCATGCTGTGCGCCCCCTTGCTGAATACGATAAACCGATTTGTCCGCAAAGTCCAGAAAAACGGCGAAACTGCAAAATTCCGTGCGCAACTGCAAGTTTTGCCTATTTTTGTGCAGCAGCAACGGCTTTTTCGTTGGCGGCATCCGCCCATTCAAGGCAGAATAAGAAAGAGCCGTCTTTATAATCCATCAAATAAAAAACATCATATTTGTGCAGGATATCCATCACATTTGGCAGACCAAAGCCGTGCAATTCCGGCTCCGGCTTGGTGGTGGGGATATGATCGCCGAAAATTTTGACCGGCTTGCTGGCATTTTTGACCGAGAAAAACAGCGTCGGCGGGTTATCGCTTTTGTTATAGATTGCTTTCACAGTCATGCGGCGTTGCTGCTTTTCCAGCTTTTCACAGGCTTCGATGGCGTTGTCCAACAAATTACTCATCACGACCGTCAAGTCGACCGAGGGAATCGCCACTTCGGAAAGATCGTTGATCTCGAAATGCAGATCAATATCCTGTTCCCTGGCCGCATAGCCCTTTTGGTTGAGGATCGCGTCAATAATCGGTTTGTGTGTATTCACCAGCAGGATGCGCTCGCTCTGGCGCACCTTCAACTCGTCAAGATAACTCTGCGCCGCCTCCGTATCACCGTTTGCCAGCATATCCGAGAGTGCAAACAGATAGCCGCGGAACTCGTGCGTCATTTTGCGCTGTGCCTTGTAGGAATTGCCCAGCGCCTTGACATTGGCGCTCTGCACCTCGGCGCGCTGATGTGCAACGGCCAATGCCTCCCGCATCTGGGCAGTGGATTCCAACTGATCCAGCAGAAACAGCGCGACCATATCGACCGCGCACATCACAAGCAGGCAAAACGTCCATGCGTCATTTTCGCCTGCGGCACCTTCTGCGTTAAACACCCGGTAAAGCACAAACAATGTACACAGTGGGAACAGTGTTGATGCCGGTATCCATGCGCGCGGCTTTCCGTTTTCCTGCGGCGGTGTGTGGAAATGCCGAACCAGTATAACAAACGCCACAAGGCACAGCCCCCGCAAAAAGATAAACGCGGTGTACAACGGTTTATTATATACATACTCCGTCCGCGTCATACCCGAATAAAGCAGCCATGCCTTTTCGGGCAGTACTGAAATAGAAAAAAAGCAGGCATAGCCCGTTATTACAACAAACAAGCGACGGTCCCATCTGCTTCGATATAACATCAAGTTCATAGCATACTCGTGCGCAATTTCAATCAAGAAGCGGATAATATTGCTATAGTCATAATCGTTTGGCAACACATTTAGAACGACTGTGATAATGGCAGTCCATAACAGCCAATATGCCCAGAATTGTTTCCCGTTAAAACGTCTTGTAAAAAAGCTGTCCCACAGTTTTGTGTATAGCCAAGTTCGCAGGGCGTTCATCAAAATACTCAATACATACCCCATCAGCCGCGCCCTCTCCATGCCATGTATTTCATTTTGATTGCTTTATACCCGTGCAGGCTGACGGGAAGCACCTGACCGGTAGTCAACGTAACGCCGCTTGTTTGCAGGGCAGCAATATAGCTCATATTGACCAAGAAGCTGTTGTGGATGCGCAAAAATCCCTCCTCCGCCAGTTTTTCTTCCAGCGTGCGCAGGCTCATGCGGCTTTTCAGCGGCGCTGCCGGTTCCGCACGATGAAAGATCAGCATCCGTTCCTCGGTTCCGACGTAGACCAACTCGTCGAGCACGATGTTCGTACCCTCGCCGTCGCACAGAACATTCAGCGTGCGGGTACGGCTGCGGCAGGCTGCCAGTGCCTGCCGAAAATAGTCTGGCAATTTTTCGGCCAGCTGAAGCTTGGGCAAGAAGCGAAACGCACTTACCTCGTACCCCTCGGCGGCATATTCGCCGTAGTTTGTCACAAAGATCAAAACCGCATCCTTGCGGATCGTGCGTATCTGCCGCGCCAGCGCAATGCCGTTCACATCGCCCATATCAATGTCCAGAAAGATCATGTCAGCCTTTTGCACGGCTGCCTTTTTCAGTGCGTTGGGGTCATGGACGCATTCGATCTGCATATAACGGCGGTTGAACTCCGGCTGTGCTTCGATCAGTCGTTTCAGTGCTTCGGTAAATATCGCGTCATCGTCACACAGCAGGATGTGCAGCATACCGTCACCGGCTTCCATCGTTGGATTTTTAGCGTTTGAAATTGTATCCAAAATAACGCGCCCCCTTTCGTTGTCAAGCCAAATTGCCCCGTTATAGACAAATGCGATGTTATAAATCATAGTATCTGAATATTTGTCCCCTGTCAACCGATACACCATAAGAAGTAGGAGGTTGACGCAGATGATGATGGATTTTGCAGGCAGGCTTAAACGTCTGCGCATAGAAAAAGGGTACTCTCAGGCGACGCTGGCGAAAAAAATCACCGATGCAGGCCAAAAGCTGGGCGAAGCATCCATCGCCAAATACGAGAACGGGCGCATCTATCCCAATTTGCAGACCGCCGCCTGCATGGCGGATTGCTTCGGGGTTTCAATCGATTATCTTGCCTGTGGCGAGAAAGCCGCGGTCGTTTCGGTTGACGGTCTGACCGACGAGCAGATCAATTTGATGACCGAGCTTACCCGTGCGCTGCGCCAACAGAACAAAGGCCGCCGGGGCAACCCCAAAAGCACCCCGACGCCGGAACGGCAGGAACTGGTGTTTAAGCGGGTCGCACAGTTTTTGAAATAATGCTCTGACGATACGGAAAAGGCCGGACGCTTTCACGCACCCGGTCTTTTTTTGCAGTTGTGCACGAAATTTTGCAATTTCGCCAGTTTATTGGAAATCTTTGCCGGAGCGTGATAGAATGTGGGTGAGCCAAGAGGATGCGGTGCATCCCGCAAGATCCCATCGAAATGCCGGTGCACAGGCGTTTTGAATATCCGTCCCGAAACAAACCCGATACAAAATGGGCAGACATAGTTTGTGTCTGTCCATTTTAGAATACTTTGAGGGAAGTTGTTATGAATAAAAACAAATTTTTATATGTGGCAGCGCTCTTTGGAATGATGGTCTTGGTTTCCTGTTCATCGCATGACAGTGCCAAGAACGTCACTGTAACCTCTGAACAAGGCGGAGCAGAATCGCAAGCTGCATCGGACATTGTCTCCAAACCGCTGACACTTTTGCAAAGTAATGATGGCTGGTCTTACGGTGCCGCAGGCGCAAAGGGCTTTTATTTTGTGAGCGCAGCAGTCCGAAGTGACGATTCCACCTCGCTGATGTATTGCGATTACGACACCATGCAGCAGATTTTACTATGCTCCCAACCGAACTGTGCGCACAATACAGCCGCCTGTAACGGGTATCTTCCCTATTCGGCGGGCGGCATCGTGCCGGAAATTGTCGGTCAAAATCTGGTGCTGTTTTATCCGGGCAATGTTCATGCCGAAGAAAACGCAACCCTGCCGCGCATCGAAACGATGGGGTTAGACGGTTCCGACCGAACCGAAAAGATCACCTTTGCAGCCAACCAAGAGTTTCTGCGCCCAATGGTAACAGACGGGGATTTTATTTATGCCTGTATGTGGGAAACCTCCGACAACTCAATGAAAAGCTTTCTGGTACGCATCGACCCAACTGCCGGAACCTGCGAAAAGATGTTCTCCATTGACAGCACATGGATCAAAGGTGTTGTAGGTGATAAACTGCTTTTGAAAAGCACGTCCGGCGACAACTCGGAATGGTTCACCTATGACCCGGTCACTGGGGAGCAAGCCGTTCTCTATACAGAATCTTCCAGCGTGTTGCAACCTGCCGCCGTTTACGGTCAAACGCTGGTTTATCAAAAGGGCGATCATTTTCATCTCCTTGACCTTTCCACTGGGCAAGACACCGAATTGGCGGGGTACACGGTGCCCGATCAGGCAGTCAGCTATGTGAACCTTTACTATGCCGACGATGGCAAACTACTATTTGAGCAATGCTCAAATGCTGGTGCAGACTCACAATATGCGGACGGATTTTATGTATTGGAAAGCGACAAGGAACCTTCCCCATGGACATTGACCTACTCGCTCTATGATAAAGATACCGCTTGCGCTGTCGTTGCAGCGAAAGATGCCGACACCTATCTCGTGGAAGCCGGAGTGCAAGATACTGCCGCTGTGCAGGCAGACGATGGTGCGTCTAAATACGTCTCGACCGGCGAGAGGCGCTATGCGCTGATTTCCAAAGCGGACTATTGGTCAGGAAATGCCAACTACCGCGATTTTGAAAAAATCGGCTGATACGCAAGCATCCTTACTTTATGAAAACACTTCATCTCATCCGATTCTAAAAAGAGTCGTTTCTACTAAAGCAGGGATCCGTCTTTTCTATAAAATAAAATGCATTTGTAGCAGATGGAGAGAACAGAATGAAACATTTTAATCTGTTGGCGATTGGAATCTTGTCGTTGCTTTTAGTCGGATGCTCCTACAATGCCAACGAGGCAACATCAGTGGTATCATCGCAAATGGCATCTGATGATATAGTTGCCCCCTCAACAGCTGAACATAAATTATCGCTTTGTGTTCCGAGCTCTGAGCAAGGGATGTATACTGTAGATTCGATTGCTAATGGGTATGGCAACATTTTTTATATTGATTTTGAGACAATGCAGCAGATACCTTTATGCGATACACCAAATTGTACACACTCAAATGATAGCTGCACTGCCTGGCTGCAAATTGATGAAAGCGGTTTTCTCCCCGGAATTTTACAACTTGGGAATTCAATTCTTCTTGTGCAAAACGGCGAGTCATCAAACCACCCTGCTTGCATTTGGATTGCTGATGCGAACGGAGAAAACAAGAAATTGTTATTCAGTGCCCAAAGCGGACAGAGCATCGGCCCTGCTTTTTATACAGATGAAACAAATTCGTCATTGTATTTTGTTTTGTCAGAGGTATCCGAATCGTCGGGCGGGATAACGGAAAAAAAGACCTTAAGCAAATTAGATGTAAAAACAGCGGAAATAGATCCGTTGATAGATATAACAGATTATGGCCTCTATTCGGCTTGCGGGGACTGTTTTATAGTTTACCGGGCAAACGAAAGTGAACAGCACTTCTATTACCTTTATCCGGGGTATGACACAACTGCAGTTCTTGCGAGCACACCTTTTTATAGCAATGAGACTTCAAAAACAGGGGCTTTTGTTTCCGTCGACACACTTTTCGAGTATGACTATCAAACAGCTTCTCTAAAAATGCGGAATTTACTTACCGGCGAGGAAAAATGTTTTGACTGTTCCCCTTATGCAGAGCAGCCGGATGATGAGCATCGTCCTGATTGCAGAGGACCATATGGGAAATACCTGCTTTACGAAACATCTTATGTGAGCAAAGAGGGGTATTTTCTGCCACACTATCGAGTATTAAATCTCGAAAACGGTGAGTTTTCCGAAGAGATGAATTTGAAAGATTCTCAAGGGAATTTCCTTACATCGTTAACCGTAGTAAAAGATCAATTTTGTGTTGTCTACGATTACACATCCGTCAATATCGCCGTTGCCGATGACAACACGATGGAAAATGTTTTGATTCCAAAATACGCATTGCTCTCACAAGATGACTATTTTCACTCGCGTGATAATTTTCATCCGATTTCTAATGATAGCTTTTGATTCATAATGGCCTGATTCCTTTTTTATGCATTTATCTTTTCGCTACACGAGAGACTCTGCCATGGGAAATGATTACAATGATTGTGTTTTAACCTACGGCAAATTGACTTTAGCATATCAAACGGGAACGTATGCTAATTTTGGCGTCACAATGACAAGCCAGAACACAAGCCCTTATAATACTTATGGTAGGATTTGCCGTTGGACGAGCAATCCTACCAACTGGACACATGTATCCTGATTTAATGGCCGTAAATTAAAAGACTGGTGATGCCCCCGGAAGCCGTCTAAATACAATTGCTATAGGAGAGGATCATGCATGATTCATCGTTTTGTCGAAAGGCTTTTACCCTTTGTATTTGTCTTCTGTTTTCCGGATGTGCAGCCTCTCTTTCCGATGCAAATGTCAAAGGGGAAAAAGCTGTCACAGAAAACATATCGCTGGCGGATTCTATGAATTTGACGCAGCCATCTGACGGAAGTTCTGATGCCGCGCAGATGAAAATCATTTCATCCGCCAATGGTATTATCGCTTCTAGCATATTGGGAAATGAAAAGGGCTGCTACGAGGTCTTTGATCGACCTGCCAACGGCGGAAACCTACTATATACCGACTATGCTACAAAGAGCCATATTTATCTTTCTAACCAGATTAACAGTGATCACAACAATGAGTCCGATACCAGTTATCTGGAAAGTACAATTGGCGGTTGTTATCTTGCCCTAAGTGATGACTACCTTTTTATTTTCAAACTGAACACGCCATCCTTTGCGGCAGACGAAACTTCTGAGCGACAAGGGTATATTGCACGATGTGACCTCGATGGTGCAGACCGACAAATCTTGACGAAATTGGCTGCGAATGAATCGATCGTAAGCGGCTGTGTTGCCTGCGACGGCGAAAATCTTTACTATCTTTCCTGCCTGCTTCAGGACGACGGCACAACTACCCCAAGTACATTGATTCAGTTGAAGATTGCCGATGGTACACGACGGGAAATATGCCAACTCGATTCGGAATCACGACATTTCATCGTCAGAGCGCATCAGGATAAAATTATCCTAAAAAGCATTTTGAATCCGGCCAAGTTAAGCGATGACCTTTCCGCGGATGATATCGTACGCGCTGTCCAAGAGCAGGTACATCAGCTTACGCTGCTTTCATCTGATGGCCAACAGCAGGAGCTTTGCCGCTGGAAGCAGGATGAGCGAAGCGAGATGTTTATGAACGGGAATATGTACTACTGGGACAAGGAAACAAACGGCCTTTATTGCTGGGATTTGGAAAGCGATACGCCGGAATGTCTATTCGCCGGCCCGATTCGTTTCGACGATGAAGTATCTTACGACCGGCTTTCATTAAGTGCAGATTCTTTCGATGGGCATTTGTTGGTCACTGCCGTGCAGGATTCAGACGGTCAAGCCGTTTCGTGTGCATTTGATCCAATCAGCAAGTCACTCCAAAAGCTGACTCTGACATCGGATGATGAGAAAAGTGTTTTGATTTTAGCAGAAGGATCGGAATATTTTCTTGTTAGGTATGGCCTGATGGAATATGAGGTGCCAGACTACGCTCCGGATGGACGCGAAATTACCACTACAATGCTTTTACCAAACCTTCGCCTGATTGCAAAAAGCGATTATTGGAACAATATTCCGAACTACATACTCCTCGATGATTATGTATATAGCAGGAAATCATAACACGCACTGGATGGTCCGAGCATTCTTATCTCAACCTTTTGGAACAAAGAAAGCGTACCCCTGCCATGCAACTGGAACTGAACGATTTGCGCAAAACTTATCTGCTGCCCGCCCAGCGCACGCCATCGCGTTCCGCAGCGTACCAGACGAGGTCGTGCGCGTGGCTGTTACCGTCACCTGACCGATGAATTTGAAAAGCAGGCATAATTGTCTGCTCCCCGCTAGTATCATATGCGTAACGCAAAGAAAGGATTGGCTGATTTCTTATGAAAGAAGTATTCATCAAAACACTTTCCATGGGAATCGTCCTGTGCATTTTAACTGCCTGTACAGGTAGGCCGTCACCGAGTACATACTCCAACAGTAGTGCGACTTCCTCGGATTCCAACGTAGAAGCAGATAACAAAAATACCGAGCCTACCGCGACAGGATTTAAAAATCTTACGCGCCCCTACTATTCTGTTTTGGGTTGTGGCGGAGAGAGCGGCTATTATGAAACACGTGCTAGAGACGACGGGTCCGCCAATGTCACTTACATTGACTATTCATCGCAAAAAGAAATATATTTATGTAATGCACCTGGTTGTGCTCATGACAATGAAGGATGTACTTCTTGGATATCTGCGGAGAATGCTGGCGTATTTCCCCTCATTTCAAGTGATCATCTTTTACTTATCCATCGCACCTATGGTGGAGAAGAGGGAAAGCAGTCACTTTCTCGAATTGATGCCGCATCTCTGGATGGAAGCAACCGTAAAACACTTATTACATTTAACAATGGGGAACGTCTTGGCGATGTGTTTTGTACCAACGGAGAATCCCTTATCTGCTCACTGACAACACTTGAGCAGTTGCCGGACACGTTGGAATCCACTTTTACTTTATGTATGATCGACTTAAATACGGGCGAGCGCGTGGATTTGTATGTGGAAGATACAACAGACGGAATACAGCCGGAATTTTTAGGGGTTACAGAAACCGGATATGCAGTTTTACATTCTTCTCAACAAACCAAAACTGAAAGCGATTTTCCCGGTAAGGAATGGAGCGAAATTTCCGATGAGATTGCTCGTTCAACTTTCCACCAATGGGAAAAAATTCCGATTGGCGGAAACTGTTGCGAATCTTTTTACGAATATACAGGAAACATTCAACAGCTGTTAATGGCCGATGGGCTATATTTTTACGATGTAAACACCAAAAAGCTGATACGAATCAGTGTACAAGACAGTAATATTGATGAGGTTGCCGATTTTATTTCCACAGATGGAAACAGCGCCTATATAGACGGAAAATTTGATGAATGGCTTTTAATGTCAATTCGACACTATGAGCAACATCCAAATGTGGAGTATCCGGTTGCAATCGAGAGCTGTTACGCAATCAATACACAGACAAAAGAGGTAAAAGAACTAAACATCAAGCAGGAAATTGCGGAAGACCGTACAATTCCCATTATGCTTGGACAAAGTGCAACCGATCTGCTTCTCATCACGGATAGTCAAACCGATAATGTAGAGCACTATGGATTTGAATATTCTATTATAAGTAAAGAGGGATATTTAAATTCTGATGTAGCAGAATTGCGGAAAGTCTCTTTTATTGAAGATGGTTCTAATGTGTCGTAATGGTAGAACTCACCTCTCCGCGTAAAATCTACCCGCTGCCAAGCCGACTCTGGCAGGGCAGGGCAAGGTAAAACTAAAGCGTCTCAGAGCAGAGTCAATACACCCCCCCTTGCAACAACTCCGCAACAATCCGGTGCTACCATGCGGGCAAAGCCTAAAGAGCCTGCACAAAGAAAGCGTACATCTGCCATGCAACTGGAACTGAACAATCTGCGCAAAACTTATCTGCTGCCCGCACCGCTGCTGCACCGCCGCGGGCAGGGCAAACCGAAAACCAAACAGGCTCTGGCCGGGGTGTCCATCACCCTCGGCCCGGGCCTGTATGGCCTTTTGGGGCCGAACGGCGCGGGCAAAAGCACGCTGATCGGCATTATCACCGGCGGGCTGGCGGCGGATTCCGGCAAAGTGCTTTGGTGTGGCCGCCCTGCGCGGGGCATCGCGTTCCGCCGCGTGCTCGGCTATATGCCGCAGCAGCAAGGGTTATACGAAAGCTACACAGGTCGTCGCTTTTTGGCTTACATGGCCGCGCTGAAGGAAATTCCGCGCGCCGCCGTGCCCGGCGAGGTGGCTCGCGTAGCCGCGGCCGTCAACCTGACTGACGAGCTCGACAAGCGGCTTTCGGCGTACAGCGGCGGCATGAAGCAGCGCCTGCTGCTGGCCGCCGCCCTGTTGGGCGACCCCAAGCTGCTGATTTTGGACGAGCCGACCGCGGGCCTTGACCCGCGCGAGCGCGTGCGCCTGCGCACGTTGTTGGCCGACATGGCGCAGGACCGCATCATTCTGGTGGCAACGCACGTTGTTTCGGACGTGGAAAGCGTGGCAACAAAAGTGATTTTGCTGCGTGCCGGGAAAATTGTGGATGCCGCCCCCGTGCCGAAGCTGATTGAAACCTACGCCCCGGGCGGTGGACTGGAGGACGTGTATCTGAACGTGTTCGGCGAGGGGGACGGCAAATGAGTCTGTTTTGGGCCGAGCTGCGCAAGGTGTGGGGCAACCGGCTGTTCCCGCTTTTGCTGGCCGTGCTGGCCGCCCCGCATCCGGTAAAAAGAATCGCACCCGCTATTCCCACCGCTAAAAAGAGCCTGAGCTTTGTTTTTCGATCCGCTTTCATAACCGATCACACCTTTCCGTTTGTTTTTCCGCGAAGCTAAAATTGAGCCGCGGATTGTTTCCTTTCTGTCTATAATTGTCTTGAGCGCGGGAAAAGGTTGCAGAAAATAACCAACCTGATAAAATTTT
>OKUC01000714.1_pt1 | contig 14868 bp, 12 predicted proteins | sample 1606761 | NCBI WGS metagenome assembly OKUC01 (sample SAMEA3882542, study PRJEB24775) | human gut metagenome | biome: human-associated habitat; feature: intestine environment; material: feces | place: Netherlands | collected 2009/2010 | reverse complement strand
AGGCGCGCACCGATGAGCACGCTGCCGGGCTCGGGAATGTCGGCGTCGATGGTAGTATAAATGGCTTTCTTCAGGTCATAGCCGGTGATGCGCACGCTGGCGCCGGCCTCAATGAGCAGGCCTTCGAGCGTGGGGATCGGGCTTTTGGCGGCTGCGGCGCGGGCTGCGGATGCGGCAGCCTGCTGCAGAACGTATTTGTCACAGGAAAATTTCATGGTCGGCCTCCTTGATCAGAATCGCTGCGTCTATCCGAAAGATAGAAAGCATAAATTTAGTAGTAGTAGTAGGGGTGTTCGTTTGGTGGAAAACCCGCCGAATGCCTTGTGTCAGCGGGAAAAACCGTGTTGAAAAGATTGTGGAAAGGTTGGTAACTTAAAAACTGACGAAAATTGACATTTTCAGAATCCACCGCTTTCCACACGCTTTCCACGTTAGAATAACAGCCGAATGTGGAAATCAGTTTTTCGAGTTGATGTTGCTCGTAATGTCGCGCACGGTGGCGGCGATCTCGGGGTCGGACTTGAGCAGCTCCTCGACCTTGCGGATGGAGCTGAGCACGGTGGCGTGGTTGCGGCCGCCAAATTCCTCGCCGATCTCCTTGAGCGGGAGGTTCGTGAGGTTGCGCATGAGGTACATGGCGATCTGGCGGGCCATGGCGGTCTTTTTGCTGCGGCTCTGCCCGCGCAGGTCGGCGCCGGTGAGCTGGAACGAGCGCGCGGACTCTTCAATAATGACGTCCGGCGTGGGGATATAGGTGCCGGTGCGGATGACGTCCCGGATGGCGCGCTTGACGGAATCGACCGTGATCGTATCGTCGAGAATGTCGCGGTAAGCGGTCAGGCGCTTGACGACACCCTCGAGCTGACGGACGTTCGAGGTGATGTTTTCCGCAATGTACTGGACGACGTCCTCGGAGAGAATCATGCCGAACTGCGCGGCCTTCGTGCGGATGATGGCCGTGCGCGTCTCGAGATCCGGCGGCTGAACGTCCGCGAGCAGGCCGCCCTCGAGCCGGGTGCACAGCCGGTCGTCGAGGCGCTTCATCTCCTTCGGCGGCCGGTCGGAGGTCACGACGATCTGCTTGCCGGCCTCATACAGGCAGTTGAAGGTGTGGAAAAATTCCTCCTGCGTGCTGTCCTTGCCCGCGATGAACTGGATATCGTCCATGAGCAGCAGATCCGCGTTGCGGTACTTCTGGCGGAAGTTTTCGGCCGTGCCGGTGCCGATGGATTTGACCATCTGATTGACGAACTCCTCGCCCTTGACGTAGGCGATCTTCGCCGACGGATTGTTGTGGCGGATGGTCTGGCCGATGGCGAGCAGAAGGTGCGTCTTGCCGAGGCCGGAGTTGCCGTAGATCAGCAGGGGGTTATACGCCTTGCCGGGATTCTGCGACACGGCGATGGCCGCTGCGTGGGCAAACTTGTTGCTCGGGCCGACGATGAAGCGGTCAAACGTGTAGCCGTCCATCTCCGGCATTTCCTCGGACGACGGGCGCTTCTCGCGGTATTCGAGCAGCTCATCATCCCCGGCGAGCACGACCAGCTCGAACGGGCAGGAAAACAGATCGTACAGCACGGCGCAGATCGTCTTTTCAAAGCGCGACTGAATGATGCTGCGCTTAAAATCCGACGTGGTGTGCACGATGAGCGTATTATTATTGATCTCAATGGGGGTGCAATCGGAAAACCAGGTATTGATCGCCGTCTGGGTCAGCTCCTGCGAGAGGCTGTCCATGACGACGGACCAGATATCGGTGAGCGAATTCATGGTGGCCATAGGTTCGGCTCCTTCGATGATTTTTCCCTGCGCGGGTGCGCTGGTATCAGCCCTACCAGTATAGCAAAAATTCATGATTATTTCAATAATAATGTTCGGATTTATTATATAAATAGGTGTAGAATCTGCCGTGCAGAGGATTTGCTTTTCCTGTGCAGGTTGTGGTATGATAAAAAAACACGATTTTTTACATAAAGCAGGTGTTGTTTTGTTCCTGGTCGCGCAGGCCGAACAACTGTTCGGCGATACGGAAGCAGCCGCCCTCCCGGTCTTGTTGGAGAGCGGGCGGCTTCCTGCGCGCATTTCGGGTCTGCCGGCGAGTGCGCGCGCGCTGCTGGCGGCGTCGATGCACGCGCAGCTCGACGCGCCGGTGCTGGCCGTGTGCCCGGACGAGGCGGCGGCCGAGCTGTTTCAAAAAGATCTCTCTGCCCTGCTGGGGCAGGACGTGCCGCTGCTGACGGCGCGCGACTATACGTTTTATACGGTCGAGAGCGTCTCGCGCCAGACGGAGCAAAAGCGCCTGAGCGCGCTTTATGCGCTCGCTGCCGGGACGGCGCCGGCCGTGGTGTGCACGGTTTCGGGTCTGCTGCAGCGCGCCATGCCGAAGGAAAAACTGCTGCAGGCGGCCTTTGAGATCCGCGACGGCAGTTCCCTGCCGCCCGAGGACGCCGAGGATGCGCTGCTGCGCTGCGGCTATCTGCGTACGGCGCAGGTGGAAGGGCCGGGCCAGTTTTCGCGCCGCGGCGGCATTCTGGACTTTTTCTCCCCCGCGTATCCGCAGCCGGTGCGCGTGGAGTTCTGGGGTGACGATGTGGACTCCATGGGCTTTTTCGACCCCGAGAGCCAGCGGCGCACTCAGCCGCTGGACAGCTGCCGCATCCTGCCGGCGGCGGAGACCCTGCCGCCGCTGTATCCGGGCGGCAGCGCCGCACTGGGCGAAAAGCTGCAGAAGCTCGCCGGACGCGCCGCCGCGAAAAAGGACAGCGACACGGCGCAGAAGCTCGCCGAGGCCCTGCGCGCCGACGGGGAAAAGCTCTGCGCCGACTGCGTGCTCCCGGCGGCGGACCGGTATATGGGCTTCGTGTACGACACGTTTGCTACGGCGCTGGACTATCTCGCGCCGGAGGCGGCCGTGCTGATCGACCAGCCGGCGCGCTGCGCCGAGCGCGCGAAGGAATACACCACGCAGCTGCGCGAGGACATCGCCCTGCTCGTGCGCAGCGGCACGATGGCCGCGCGCGCGGAAAATTTCTACGAGCCGTTTGCCGACATGATGCGCAGAGTCCAGGCCTGGCCCATCGTGCTGGCCGACGGGCTGCAGCTCGGCCGCAGCCCCATCGAGGCGCGCACGCTCGTGAGCCTGACGGCAAAGCAGCTGCCCTCTTACGGCGGCAGCAGCCAGACCGCGGCGGACGACATTGCGCACTATCGGAATCTCGGCTACCGCGTGGTCGTGCTGGCGGGCGATATGCGCCGGGCGCGCATTTTGTGCGAGTTTCTCGACGGTCACGGCATCCATGCCGCGGCGGACGAGCACCCGGATGCGCTGCCGGAACCGGGGCAGTGCCTCGTCACGCCGGGCAGTCTCTCGGCGGGCATCGAGTTTCCGTATGCAAGGCTCGCCATCCTCACGGACACGCAGATCGCGGCGTCCGGCCTGCGGCGCGCCAGACACAAAAAGCAAACGAACCGCGAGAAGATCAACTCCTACACGGACCTTTCCGTCGGCGACCTCGTCGTGCACGAATACCACGGCATCGGCCGCTTTGCGGGCATCGTGCAGATGCCGGTCGACGGTGCGGTGAAAGACTATATCAAGATCAGCTATGCCGGGGCGGACACGCTCTATGTCCCGGCGACGCAGCTCGACCTCGTGAGCAAATACATCGGCGCGGGCGAGGATCGGCCCGTGAAGCTGTCCAAAATGGGCGGCACGGAGTGGGCGCGCACGAAAACGCGCGCCAAAGCGGCCGCAAAAAGCATGGCCAAGGAGCTCACGGCGCTCTACGCCGCGCGCAGCCGCACGAAGGGTCACGCCTTTGCACCAGACAGCCCGTGGCAGACGGAATTTGAGGAGCACTTCGGCTATCCGGAGACGGACGACCAGCTCCGGTGCATCGACGAGATCAAGGCCGACATGGAAAAGCCCGTGCCGATGGATCGCCTCCTGTGCGGCGACGTGGGCTACGGCAAGACCGAGGTCGCCCTGCGCGCGGTGATGAAGTGCGTGCTCGACGGGCGGCAGGCGGCCATTCTCGTGCCGACGACCGTACTCGCCCAGCAGCACTATCAGACGGCCGTGCAGCGGTTTTACGGCTTCCCGGTCGAGATCCGGATGCTCTCGCGCTTTTGCTCGCAGGGGCAGATCCGCCAGACGCTCGCGGACATGCGCAGCGGCAAGTGTGATCTCGTGATCGGCACGCATAAGCTGCTGCAGAAAAACATCGAGTTCAAGAACCTCGGCCTGCTCATCGTCGACGAGGAGCAGCGCTTCGGCGTGGCGCACAAGGAGCACATCAAGGAGATGAGCCGCGCGGTCGACGTGCTCACGCTCTCGGCCACACCCATCCCGCGCACGCTGAATATGGCCCTGTCCGGCATCCGCGACATGTCCACCATCGAAGAGCCGCCGCAGGACCGCATCCCCGTGCAGACCTTCGTCATGGAGCACGACTGGAACGTGCTGTGCGACGCCATGCGCCGCGAACTGCAGCGCGGCGGGCAGGTGTACTACCTGCACAACCGCATTGAAAACATCGAGCGCACCGCCCTGCGCATCTCGAAGATGCTCGACGGCGCGGTCGTCGACGTGGCGCACGGCCAGATGAACGAAGAGCAGCTCTCGACGGTCATGGAACGCATGGTCACGGGCGAGACGCAGATCCTGGTCTGCACGACCATCATCGAGACCGGCATCGACATTCCGAACGTGAACACCCTCATCATCGAGGACGCCGACCGCATGGGCCTTGCCCAACTGCACCAGCTGCGCGGGCGCGTGGGCCGCTCGAACCGGCGCGCGAGCGCGTACCTGACGTTCCGGCGCGGGCGCGAGCTGAGCGAGATCGCCGAAAAGCGCCTGAGCGCCATCCGCGAGTTTGCGGAGTTCAACTCCGGCTTCCGCATCGCCATGCGCGATCTGGAGATCCGCGGCGCGGGCAGTCTGCTCGGGGCCGAGCAGTCGGGCCATATGATCGACGTCGGTTATGATATGTACCTCAAGCTGCTCGAAGACGCCGTGCTCGAAGAGCGCGGCGAAAAGCCCGAGCAGCGCGCCGAGTGCGCGGCCGACCTCGCCGTGTCGGCCAACATCCCGGAGAGCTATGTGCCCAGCCAGGAGCAGCGCATGGATCTCTACCGCCGCATCGCGCTCGTGCGCACGGAGGCGGAGGCCGACGACCTCATGGACGAAGTCATCGACCGCTTCGGCGACCCGCCGCCGAGCGTGTACACGCTCGTACAGGTGGCGCTGCTGCGTGCCGACGCGGGCAAGGTCGGCGTGACGGACATTTCGCAGAAAAACGGCTGTTTGAAGTTTCTGCTGGCGCAGTTCGATATGCAGAAGGTATCGGCACTGTACGCCCGGCCGGAGTTCAAGGGCCGCTTGAAGGTGGATGCGGGGGCAAAGCCGGGCGTCATTCTGCGCCTCAAGACCCGCACCCACGTCATCGAACAGGCAAGAGCGTTTGTTTCCGCATGGGCAGACGCCCAGGGAGACCGCGCATGACCCCCATGTGCAACGAAACGAAAGGAAGCGTTTGCTGATGAAAACCAGAATCACTGCCCTGCTGCTGGCGCTCGTGATGGCCGTCTGCTGCCTGACCGGCTGCACCTCGACCCGCGTGCGCAGCTACTCGGAAGAGAGCAGCGATGCATCGACCGACAAGTATGCCGCCGCGCTGAATGCTTATAAGAGCAATAAGAAAAAGGTCATGACCATCAACGGCAGCCCCGTGTACTGGAACGAGTATGCCTATTTCCTGTGCGCCATCATGGCGAACATGGAGCGCTACGGCATGCAGATCACGGACTGGAGTGATGTCTACGACGAGAGCACGGGCGAGACGTACAGCGACATCATGACCAAGAGCGTCGTCAACAACATCGCCTGGAACCACCTCATCGAGACCAAGGCGGCGGAAAACGGCGTGACGTTTGACGCGGCGGGCGAACAGTAAGTGCAGGACACGATCAATCAGACCATTCAAAACGTCGTGGGCGACGACGGCACCGAGGCCGAGCTGAACGAAAAGCTCCAGTCGTACTACATGGATCTGGACCTGTTCAAGTATTTCACCAAGACGCAGTATCTCTATAACGGCCTGGCCAGCAAGTTCTTCGGCGAGAACGGCGCGAACATCTCCGACGAGGACGTGCAGGAATACGTTGATACCAAAGACTACATGACGGCAAAGCACATCCTCTTCAAGACGACGGACGACAGCGGCACTGCCCTCTCGGACGACGAAAAGGCCGCCAAGAAGCAGCAGGCCGAGCAGGTCGCGGCGCAGGTCAAGGCCGTGACCGATCCCGAAAAGCGCGTGGAGCTGTTTGATCAGCTCATGGAGCAGTACAACGAGGACACCGGCGAGAGCAGCTACCCGCACGGCTACTGCTTCACCTCCGGCACGATGGTCACGGAGTTTGAGGACGCCTGCAAGGCGCTCGATACCTACGAAGTGTCCGGCGTGGTGGAGAGCCAGCACGGCTATCACGTCATCCTGCGCATGCCGACGCAGGGTGACGACCTGGTCATGAGCAGCAACGGCAGCCAGCAGACGCTGCGGATGCTCGTGGCGCAGGAGCAGCTCGGCAGCCTGCTGACGGGCTGGGTCGACGAGGCGGACATCAGCTGGGAGCCGAAGTTCAGCAGCATCGACTACGCGGCCGTGTTCACGCCGAAGGAGAGCTTCTGGAAGCGGCTGGACGTGTTCGACTGGTTCGAGAAGTAAAAGCAGCATAAAAAGATCCCGTCATCCGACCCGGATGACGGGATCTTTCTTCTTTTCGTTCAGGCGCGCTTGATCATGCCGGCGATCTTTTTCATGAGGCCGGAGCCGAGCTTTTCATCAAAGTAGTTGAGCCAGGCGCGCACGGTGTCGATCGTCTCGGGATCGCCGAGCCAGTGGCGCAGGATGATATTGCGGTCGGTGCTGCGCAGGAGCTTGGCCACCGACACGAGGATAGCGTAGGCATCGTCGATCTTGCCGAGCAGCGGGAAGGAGTCCGGCACGAGGTCCAGCGGCGAGAGCACATACAGCAGCGCAAAGCCGAGGTCGAGCTTGCGGCTCGAGGGCACGTCGGGGTCGAGCATGAGCTTGCAGATCAGGTAGGCAAAGTCCGGCAGCGTCGTGAGATAATCGGCCGCCTTGCTGCCGAGTTTTCCGGCCACGAAGCTGTTGGCCTGATAGCGGGCGCGCTTATAGAAGCGGTCGAATGCGTTGTCGTCCATGTAATAGATGTTTTCTTTGGTCATGATGCCGCCTCCTGAGGGAGATGATTTCTTTCTATTATAGCGAAAAACCGGCCGGGCTTCAACCGGTTTGTGAAATTTTTCGGAATTCATTGCCAAGCGGGCCGATCCGGCGTATAATGCAGGAGCATTTCAGGAAACGGAGGCTGAGCCTATGATCCGCTTTTTCAACGGCCGCACGCTCACAATGGCGGACGGCGTGTCCGTCACGACGGACGAGGTCTGGACCGACGGGGACAAGATCGCCTACATCGGCCCCACGCCGGAGACGCTGCCCGCGTTCGAGCGGCAGATCGACCTCGGCGGCGACCTTGTCATGCCGGGCTTTAAGAACGCGCACGCGCACGCCGGCATGAGCTTTGTGCGCTCATATGCCGACGATGTGCCGCTGCAGCCGTGGCTGTTCGAGCAGATCTTCCCGCTCGAGGCCAAGCTCACGCCCGAGGCGGTGTATGCGTTTACCAAGCTGTCGATCCTCGAGTATCTCACGAGCGGCATCACGGCCGGCTTTGACATGTACTATTTCCGCGAGGCCATCGCCCAGGCGAGCATCGACTGCGGCTTCCGCACGGTGCTGTGCGGGGGCGGCGGCAGCGCGCAGCAGCTCGAAGCGGAATACCGCAAGTTCAACGCCCTGCACCCGCTGATCTCCTATCAGCTCGGCCTGCACTCGGAGTATACCTCGAACCTCACCGAGATGACCGAGGCCGGCGAGCTGGCCCGCGCGCTGCACGCGCCGGTGTTCGCGCACAATGCCGAGACCGCGCGCGAGGTGGCCGAGTGCCGCGGCCGCTGGGGCAAGACGCCGACGGAGCTGTTTGATTCCCTCGGCCACTTTGATTACGGCGGCGGCGGCTTCCACTGCGTGCACATGACGGAGCACGATCTGGAGATCTTCCGCAATCGCGGGCTCTGGGCCGTCACGAACCCCGGCTCGAACGCCAAGCTCGCCAGCGGCATCGCCCCGCTCGAGCAGATGCGTGCTCTGGGCATCCATATGGCCATCGGCACCGACGGACCGTCGAGCAACAACGCGCTCGATTTCTTCCGCGAGATGTATCTGGCCGCCGTGCTGCAAAAGCTGCGCTGCGGCGACGCGGCTGCCCTCCCGGCGGACGACGTGCTGTATATGGCGACGGTCGGCGGTGCGCAGGCCATGGGCCTGACCGACTGCGACGTGCTTGCCCCCGGCAAGCAGGCGGACCTGATCGTCATCGACCTGCAGCGGCCGAACATGCAGCCAGTGCACAACGCGGCGCGCAACCTCGTCTACAGCGGCTCGAAGGAGAACGTGCGCCTGACGATGGTCGCCGGGCGCGTGCTGTATGAAAACTGCGCGTTTTTCGTCGGCGAGCCGGCGCAGGACATTTACCGCGCCGTGGACGCGGCCTTTGCCGCCATGCGCGCCAGGCTCTGATCGCTTTTTCTGCGGGCTGCGGGGCGGCACACGCCGCCTGAGGTGATATGCCCGAAACGATAAAAAATTCCGGAAACATCATGTTTCCGGAATTTTTTATGCCCTGCAGGCTTTATGCTTTCGTTTCGAGCACTTTCACGCCGTGCATGATGATCTCGCCGGCAAGCACGGCCATCTCTTCGGGCGTCTGCTTCATGCCGTTGTCGATCCACGTGAGCGCGAGCGACATATTGCCCGACACGATGAACGAGCAGAAGTAGTCGAGCATCTCGGGGTCGTTCGGATAGTAATACGCGAGGAAGTCATACAGGAATTCGTCGCGCAGGATGTGGCAGATGCGGTCGGTAAAGGCAATGTCGCCGTTTTTGCCGAGCAGCACGTGACACAGATCCGAATTTTGCTGGATGAACTGGTACAGCTCCATCAGGTACGGGTAGGTCTTGCCCTCGGAGTCTTTCGCATTGTGCCGGCGGCAGACGACCGTCAGCCCGTCCGCCAGCTCGTCCTCGAGGCTGGACAGCAGATCGTACACATCCTTATAGTGAATATAGAAGGTGCCGCGGTTGATGTCTGCAATCGCTGCCAGTTCGCGCACGGAAATGTCCTTGACGCTCTTTTCCGACATGAGCTTCATCAGCGCAAGCCGAAGCTGCCGTTTCGTCTTTCGCACTCTGCGGTCTACAACTTTTTCTTCCATTCGCCGATTCCTCCTACCTGTTTTTTGTTATCTTGACATACATGATACCACCAAAACGAACAATAATCAACATTTCGTTGCATAAAAATTGTGATTTTTTTCGAAATTTTCGTGAAAATCTTCGGAAAAAGCAGACAGTGTGGTGCATCATCACCTTTTTGCTGCCCATCTGGTCTGCGGATCGGCGACCAGATGGGCGCCGGAAAACGCAGTGGCAAAATAGCGCGCGATATGCTATGATGGGGGCAAATCCCGAAAAGGAGTACAAGACCATGTTTGAAAATGGAACGTTCGCGGTCCTCGGCCCGGACGGAAAACAGGTGCAGTGCGACGTGCTGTTCACCTATGACTGTGAGGACAACGGCCGCTCGTACGTTGTGTTCACGACCGGCGAAGGCGCGCAGCAGCGGCTGTTCGCCAACCGTTACGACACGCGCGACGATGGCCAGCTTGCCCTGCTCGCGCTCGAAAACGAGCAGGAATACGCCATCATCAAGCACTGCTTCGAGGAGCTCAAGGCAAAGCTCGCCGAGCAGGCCGCGGAGGCCGCCGCACAGGAGGGTGAACCCGAAGCATGACAGATCCCTTTCATTCGCTGAGCGTGCGGGACATCCCGCTGCTCACACGTTATTTTGCCCGACAGGATACGCGCCTGTGTAACGCCTCGGCCGGCGCGGCCGTGCTCTGGCAGCCGTACTTTCAGGACGCGGCGCTCGAGTTGGACGGCATGCTGCTGCTGCGCGAGCAGTTCCCCGGTCTCGGCACGGTGTTTTCCACACCAATCGGTGAGCATGTGGGAAACGCTTACGATTTTCTCGTGAAATATTGCCGCGCGGTGGGGCAGCCGGTGCAGTTTTTCCCCGCCACGGCGGCCGATGTGGAAAATCTGCGCGCGCGCTTCGGCGACGTGGAGGTCACGCCGGTGCGCGACTGGTTCGACTATCTCTACGACGCGCAGGACATGGTGACGTTCCGCGGCCGGCGCTTCAACGGCCAGCGCAACCACATCCACCACTTTCAGCGCCTGTACCCGGACTGGGCGTTCGAGCGTGTCACGGAGGAGAACCTGCCGGAGGTGTGCGCGTTTTTTGACGACTTCACCCGCCGCTACCATAAGGACAGCGACAGTGCGCAGGCGGAAGAGGGCTGCGTGCGGGAGTTCCTGCGCGATTTTGCCGCCTACGCCCCGCTCGCGGGGCTGCTGCGCGTGAATGGGCGCGTGGCCGGTTTTTCCGCCGGGGAGATCGTGGGCGACACGCTCATCATCCACATTGAAAAGGCGGACATTGCCTACGAGGGCATCTATCAGGTGCTGGTCAACGAATATGCCAAGTGCTTCGTCACGCCCGACGTGCGCTACATCAACCGCGAGGAAGACGTGGGCGACGAGGGGATGCGGCGCTCGAAGGAATCGTATCACCCCGTGCGCCTGCTCGAAAAATATCTGGTACGCATTCCGGTACAGCCGGAGAAAGGAGAAACGATCATGCAGGAAGTCTATGAATTTCTGAAAAAGTGCGGCACGTATTATCTCGCCACCGTCGATGGCGACCAGCCGCGCGTGCGCCCGTTCGGCACGGTGAATCTGTTCGAGGGCAAGCTCTATATCCAGACCGGTAAGGTCAAGGCCGTCTCGAAGGAGATGGCGGCCAATCCCAAGGTGGAGCTGTGCGCGTTTGACGGCGAGACCTGGCTGCGCGTGAGCGCGACGGCCGTGGAGGACGACCGCGTGGCGGCGCGGCAGGATATGCTCGACCATTATCCCGAGCTGCAGAGCATGTACGCCGCCGACGACGGCAACACGCAGGTGCTCGCGCTGACGGACGCGACCGCGACGTTCAGCTCCTTCGCCGCCGCACCGCGCACGGTGCGCTGGTAAGCGCCGAAAAGAGCAAAAAACTGCCCGCCGGCCCCGGCACGGTGGCGGTGTTCTTCTTCGGCGACGAGCGCGCGCCGGAATGAGCGCGGCAAAAATAAAAAGCAGGAGACTGCCCGCGATCCGAAACGGATCGGGGCGGTCTCCTGTTTGCATGCAAAGCAGAACGGCTTACTTTAGCCGATCAGGCCCTGAATGTAGTTCACCGGCCACTGGCAGAAGTCCTTGACCAGGTCAAGCTTATCGCGGATGGCGAAAGCGGTGTTCTCGTCACAGAGCGACTCGAGCTTTTTCTTGATGGCCTTGGTGTTCACCTCAAGCAGCCCGCTGACGCTCGACAGGATCTTGCCACCGTCGATCTCCTTGATCGAGGTCCAGAGCTCGGAAGCGTACTCCTTGACGCCAACGCTCTTAATTGCCTGAATGCACATACCTATTCCTCCCTTAAAATACTGGTGCTCCCGGCCGCTCGACTGCGGCCGGAAAACAAGATTGCTCTTATCAACAGTGCTCTCATTCTAGCACAAAGCCGTGGGATTGTCAAAGAGGAATACAGAGAAATGTGCAATTTCCCACATTTTGTGGTCAATGTGCACAAACCGGACAACAGGTAGCGGAAAATCTACCCAGAACCGGTGAATGGACTATGCGGGCGCTTACGCCTCGGCGATGACCTCGCACTCGACGAGCACGTCCTTGGGCAGGCGCGCGACCTCAACGCAGCTTCTGGCCGGGAACGGCTCGGAGAAATACTCGGCATAAATGGCGTTGACGGTGGCGAAATCGTCCATGTTCTTGATGAACACCGTCGTCTTGACGGCCTTGGACATGTCGCTGCCAGCCGCCTGCAGCACGGCGCTCAGATTGCGGAAGACCTGGTGGGCCTGCGCGTCGATGCCGTCGGCGATGACGCCGGTAGCGGGGTCGATGCCGATCTGGCCGGACGTGAACACAAAGCCGCCGGAGATCTGCGCCTGAGCGTAGGGGCCGAGCGCAGCGGGGGCGTGATTGGTAGCAACTGTTTTCATGATGATGACCTCCTATCAGTCGATTTTTACGTGATAACCGTTTTGAATGAGCTGGTCGAGCACGCGGTCGCCGTGCTCTTTGCCGCCGACTTCGCACGAGACGTGCACGTCGATCTCGTTGGGGTTGAGCCCGGCGGTGAGCCGGTCATGCTCCACGGAGAGGATGTTCGCGCCGAGCGCAGCGATGTCGTTGAGCAGCTTGCCGAGACTGCCCGGCCGGTCGAGCAGCGTGACCGTGAAGCGCAGCCGGCGGTGGCGGGACACGAGGCCCTGCTCGATGATGCACTGGATGAAGCTCACGTCGATGTTGCCGCCGGAGAGCAGGCACACGACGTTTTTGCCCTTCACATCGACCTTGCCCTTGAGCACGGCGGCCACGGGCGCGGCGCCGGAGGGCTCGACGATCTGCTTGCAGCGCTCCATGAGCAGGAGCACCGCCTCGGAGATCTCGAGATCGTTGACGGTGACGACGTCGTCGGCGTATTTCTGGATGAGCGGGACGGTGATGTCGCCCGGCGCCTTGACGGCGATGCCGTCGGCGATGGTGGCCACGGAGTCGGTCTGGACATAGCTGTGCGAATGGAACGACTGCGCGATCGCGTTCGCGCCCTCGGCCTGCACGCCGATGACCTGCACGCGGGGGTTGATCTGCTTAATGCACGCGGCCACGCCGGCAAGCAGGCCGCCGCCGCCGGCCGGCACGATGACGATGTCCGCCGTGGGCAGATCGCCGAGGATCTCGAGGCCGAGCGTGCCCTGACCGGCAATGACCTCGGGGTCATTGTAGGGGTGCAGGAACGTGGCGTGCTCCTGCTCGCAGATCTCGCAGGCTTTGGCGTAGGCGTCGTCATAGCAGTCGCCCGCGAGCACAACGGTGGCACCGTAGCCCTCCGTGGCCTTCGCCTTGGCGATGGGCGCGGTCTTGGGCATGACAATCGTGGCCGGGATGCCGAAGCGGTGCGCGGCGTAGGCCACGCCCTGCGCATGGTTGCCGGCCGATGAGGCCACGACGGCACCGGTCTCGCCGCGCTCGACGAGCGCCGCGATCTTGTTGCTCGCGCCGCGGATCTTGAACGAGCCAGTCTTCTGGCTGTTTTCGTACTTAAGATAAATGTTGCCGCCCGTCATGGCTGAGAACGTGGCCGACAGGTCCAGCTCCGTGTGGTGCAGCACGCCCTTGAGCCGCTGTGCCGCGCGTTCAAATTCCTGCAGTGGGATCTCCACAGCAAACACCCCCGTAAAAATATCTGTTTGGGTCTTTCTGTCCCTACTATACCGCGGGAAGGCCGGAAATACAAGCGCCGCAATGCAAAATGTCCGCGCCAAAAAAACTTTTTTGTGAGATCGTCCGTGGGGTAAAAACATTCGCGCGCGGGCAGCGCACGGGGCGCAAAGCAAATCTTACACATTTCTTAAAAAGTGAGAAATCGGTTGCCGCCGCACGCCGCCGGGGGGTATAATGCACCCGAAAATGGGAAAGCAGCTCCGGTGCGCACCGGCGCGATCATCAGGAGGAGACATCATGCTCAACATTCAGCATTTTACCAAGACCTACGGCGAGAAAAGGGCCGTCGACGACCTGAGCCTGCACATCGCGCCGGGCGAGATCTACGGCTTCATCGGCCACAACGGCGCCGGCAAGACGACGACGCTCAAGGCGGCCGTCGGCATCCTGCAGTTTGACGCGGGCGAGATCACGATCGGCGGGCACTCCATCCAAACCGAGCCGCTGGCCTGCAAGCGGCTGCTCGCCTACATCCCGGACAATCCGGATCTGTACGATTTCATGAGCGGCATCCAGTACCTGAACTTTATTGCCGACGTTTTCGGCATCCCGGCCGCGGAGCGCTGGGCGCGCATCGAGCCGTATGCCGACGCATTCGAGCTCACGGGTGATCTAGCGCAGCCGATCAGCGCGTACTCGCACGGCATGAAGCAGAAACTCGCCATCATCGCGGCGTGGATCCACGACCCGAAGCTCATCATCATGGACGAACCGTTCGTCGGCCTCGACCCGAAGGCGGCGCACCTGCTCAAGGGCATGATGCGCGAGCTGTGCGACGTCGGCGGCGCGATCTTCTTCTCGACGCACGTGCTCGAGGTCGCCGAAAAGCTCTGCGACAAGGTGGCCATCATCAAGGGCGGGCGGCTCATCCGCTCCGGCACGATGGAGGAGGTCAAGGGCGACGACAGTCTCGAGGATGTGTTCCTGGAGCTGGAGGATGCATCATGCTGAAAACGCTTCTGAAAAAACAGATGGCGGAAATCTTCCGCAACTATTTCTACGACCCGAAAAAGAACAAAATGCGCTCCAGGGGCGCGACGATCGCCTACATCGCGCTCTACGCGCTGCTGATGGTGGGCCTCCTCGGCGGGATGTTTGCGCTGATGGCCGTGGGCCTGTGCGGCCCCCTGGTCGAGGGCGGCATGGGCTGGCTGTATTACCTGCTCATGGGGCTGATCGCGGTGTTTCTCGGCACGTTCGGCAGCGTGTTCAGCACGTATTCGAGTCTGTACCTGTCCAAGGACAACGACCTGCTGCTGTCCATGCCGATTCCGGTGCGGTACATCATCACCGCGCGGCTGCTGGGCGTGTAC
>OKUC01000695.1_pt1 | contig 15108 bp, 11 predicted proteins | sample 1606761 | NCBI WGS metagenome assembly OKUC01 (sample SAMEA3882542, study PRJEB24775) | human gut metagenome | biome: human-associated habitat; feature: intestine environment; material: feces | place: Netherlands | collected 2009/2010 | reverse complement strand
AGCTGCCGCACCTCGCTCGCCGTATCGGCACTTAGAATTATGCGGTATTGCCTTACATCTATATGGAATTATAGCACACCTTGCGGCAAAACAAAAGGCCGCAGCCCGGAATTTTGGGCTGCGGCCTGATGATTTTTAGGGCAGGGACTCTGTAAGGGCGGATTCTATATCCGCCCGTGGACGTTTACCCTGCGTTCATCTTTTTTCACAACGGGATGCTGCCAAGCGGGCGCATATAGAATGCGCCCCTACGGTACAGCATGGCTGCACATTTTTTTGCAATCACTCGATCTCGATCAGCGTCTGCTTCGGCTCGAGCTTCTTGGCCTCGGCCTTGGGCAGATGCAGGGTCAGGATGCCGTTCTCAAACTTAGCGCTGATGTCCTTGGGCTCCAGCTCCTTGCCGACATAGAAGCTGCGTGCGCAGCTGCCGGTAGCACGCTCCTGGCGGATATAGCGGCCCTCGTTGTCCTTGTCATCCAGCTCCTCATTGCGCTGGGCGCTGATGGTCAGATAGCCGTTGTCCAGATCCAGCTTGACATCCTCTTTCTTGAAGCCGGGCAGATCAACGAACACATCGTAGCTGTCCTTGTTCTCGCGGACATCGGTTTTCATCACATTGGCGGCACGTTTGCCAAACATACCGCGGGGTGCAGCAGCCTTCATGGCGCGGTCAAAATCGTGCTCCCAATCGTTGCTGAACAGATCATCCATCAAAGCCTCATTGAACATATACGGAACCATCATCATAAGTCATTCCTCCAATTTTCATCGGCCGCCCGTTTTGTTTGTGAGCGGTTGACTTTTGATACACATTGTTGCGTTCCCTTTGGGGATTCGGTTCTTCCGTTCCTCTTTCCCTTGGAACGCCTCTATAATAGCACCGAACATTAGCACTGTCAATAGTAGAGTGCTAATATTTACATGTTATGTAATGTTTGTTCACAAAATATGTAATAAGTTTTGTTGAATTACGATGATACGTCTGTTTTGCTAGCTCGTAGGGAGGGGTCTTGACCCCTCCGGGACGTTTGCGGCAGCCGCAGACCACCCCGGGACGCATGTATGCTGCCTGGGAAAGTGCATCACTGCCACAAGCCTCCTGCGGAGGGGTCAAGACCCCTCCCTACGACTTACCCGCAAGTGCCCGCTAATGGGAAGCCTGCGCTCCGGTCATTCACGGGGCAGTCTTTGCTTTCTGATGCCTGCTTTCGGAGAGAGAAGGCTTTTCATCTTTACATTATGTCGTATTCAATCGGCGTCTCAAACAGCCGTGCCGCCTTTTCCCGGTCCTCGGTCTGGCCCAGCGCCCACATCAGCTTGACGGCGACAGCCTCGGGGGTCATGTCGCGGGCCTCCAGGACGCCGGGCAGCTCACCGACGGCGCGGCCCACCTCGTAGACGGCAAGGTCACACCCCTCGTGCGGGACCTGCGTGGTAAACACCGCCAGCCGCCCGCTCTCACACCAGCGGCGCAGGGCGGCGAACATCTCGCCGTGCTCCCCGCCCGGCAGACCGCCGACGCCGAAGCTCTCCAGCACCAGTGCGCGGTAGTGCGGGGCCAGCAGCGGGATGATGTCCGCCCGCATGCCCGGCACAAGCCGCAGCACAAAAACGGCGGGCTCAAGCCTTTCATAGAACCGCACGGGCGGCTGATCCGCGGGGCGGCGCAGAAACGTCACCAGCCGCGTATCGCGGAACACCGCGGTCTCGGGGTAGTCGATGCTGGAAAACGCATTGAAGCTGCGCGTCCGCGTCTTGCGCGCGCGTGTGCCCAGAATGACCTTGTTGTCAAACACAAGCTGCACGCCCCATGCGCCGTCGCTGACCGCGTATACGAACGCGCGGTAGAGGTTGTTGCGCGCGTCGGTATCGCGGTTGTAGATGGACTTCTGGCTGCCGGTCAGCACAACGGGCTTCGCGCTGTTCTGCACCATGTAGCTGAGCGCCGCGGCGGTGTAGGCCATCGTGTCTGTGCCGTGGGCGATGACAAAGCCGTCGCAGGCATCATAATTTTCTTTGATGCAGCGCACGATGCTCTGCCACTGCGCAGGGCCGACGTTCGTCGAATCCAGGTTGAACACCTGCACAGCGCTGACCTCGCACAGGTCAACCAGCTCGGGCACGCAAGCCAGCAGCTCCTCTGACGTGATGGCCGGGGCCAGCCCGCCCGCCGCCGTAGGGCGGCTTGCAATCGTCCCGCCTGTGGCGAGAAGCAGAATTTTTTTCATCAAAATACCTCTTTGGCTTCCCCCTCGGGGGAAGCTGTCCGCAAAGCGGACTGATGAGGGCAGAGTCCGCCTTATAGCCAATTAGCGGGTAATATCCGGTGACTTTCCCCTCATCCGCCCTCGGTCGGGGCCTCGGGCACCTTCCCCCTCGGGGGAAGGCTCTTCTCATTTCACTCCGCCCACATCAGATGCCGCTCCGCGACGACCTGGGCGTCCAGTGTGCGCGGACCTGCCGTAAAGCGCACGGTCACGCGGCGGCCCGCAACGCTTTCCACAGTGCCGGGGCCAAAGACGGCATGCCGCACATGGGCACCGACGGCGGTGATGCTGTCCACATCCACAGGCGGCAGCGGGGCGCGTGCCGCGGGCGGGGGAGTGCGGCGGCCCGCGGGCTCGGCGTCGCGGCGTTTGCGGTGGCCGGGCAGACCGGACAGCACCTCATCCACAAAGGTCGAGCGCTCCGCCGCGCAGTCAAACAGCACCAACTGCTGCCGCGCGCGGGTCATGGCCACGTAAAACAGCCGCCGGTCCTCCTCATACTGCTGTGTCTCGCCGGGCGTGCGGCAGCACAGCTCCGGCTTGGCGGGCAGAATGCCGTCCAGCACATCCAACAAAATGACCCGGTCATATTCCAGCCCCTTGGCCGAGTGGATCGTCGAAAGCAAAAACCTGCACCCGGGCGGATTCTCATGGTTTTGTATGATACTGCGCAGCTTTTCCAGCCGCCGCAGCAGGTGCCGCGGCGTCGGCTCCTGTGCGCCGAGCATTTCCAGCACGGCCAGCTTCGTGCGGTCCATGCCGTTTTTGTCCAGATATTTGCCGTAGCCCAGCTGGTCGGCCAGGAACCGCACCGCATCGTCCGCGGCCATTTTGGGCAGACGCGCCAGACCGTCCGCCACGTCAGCCATGGCGGCGCGGGTGCGCGGACGGATGCTGTCCTCATTCAGCAGGGCCGTCCAGCAGCCCTGCCCGTACTGCCGCGCCTGACTGCAGGCAAACAGCGCCTGTGCGCGGGTGACGGGCACGCCGAATTTGTAGTAGCAGCGCAGAAAAGTTTCCCCATCCGCGGGGTGTGCGGCCAGCGTGAAAATATCGGTCACATCGCGGACGATCTTGTTGGTAAAAAAGGTCTGGTCCACTGCCTTGCAGGCGTAGGGGATGCCCCGCCGCTCGCACAGGTCGATGATGGGCAGTGCGCTCTCGTGGTTGCGGAACAGCACCGCCGTCCCGGTATCGCAGTGCTGCGCCGTCTCAAACAAGAATGGCAGTTGGTCGGCGCGGCGCGGCACGGTGACGATCTGCAGCGGTGCGCCGGGGCCCTGCGTCGGTGCGATAGTCTTGGAGCGGCGATAGCGGTTGCGCGCCACAAAGCGGTTGGCAGCCTCCAGAATCGGTTCTGTGGAGCGATAGTTCTGCTCCATCAGCAAAATCTGTGCGCCGGGATAGGTCTTTTCAAAGTCCATAAGCGCCTGGGGGTAGGCGGCGCGGAAACCGTAAATGCTCTGGTCCTCGTCGCCGACCATAAAGATATTGCCGCTTTCCTGCGCCAGCACGCGGATAATTTCATGCTGTACCTTGGACGTATCCTGCGACTCATCGACGCAGAAATACTTGTACCGTTTGCGGAACGCCGCCGCAACCGCGGGTGCACCGCGCAGGATTTGCAGCGCAAAGCAGAGCTGGTCGTCGTAGTCCATTTTGTGCGCGGCCTTCAGCGCCTTCTGGTAGCCGCGGTACAGGTCGGGCAGATTCTCAATATCGGTTTCCAGCTCGTCCAATTCCGCGTCGGTCAGGCACATATTTTTAATGTAGGTGATGGCCGTGCGCAGATCCTTGACCGTGCTCTCGGCAGGGTACTCGTGGTTTGTGTCCTGCCATAGCCGCATGAGCAGCGGCGTGGTCTCGCTCTCATTGCGGATGAGCTCCGGCGGGGTACGGCCATACATGCGGCTGTACAGCGCGATGATGCGCGCCGCCACACCGTTGATGGTGCGGAACTCCAGCCGTGCGGCCAATTCGCCGCCGAACCGCGCCGCGAACCGGGCGCGCATCTCCTGCGTGGCGGCGACGGTGTAGGTCATTGTCAGGATGGCTTCCGGCGCAATGCCGCAGACCTCGGTCATATAGCCCAGCCGGGTGATGAGCACGGTGGTTTTGCCGCTGCCCGGCACCGCCAGCAGCAGCACCGGGCCGTTGACCGCCTCCACCGCCGCGCACTGCTGGTCGTTCAGGGCCGCCAGATGGGCCGTTTCAAATATAGCCTTGTCCATGGCAGCTCCTTTCGTGCAGTATAAATTGCCGCGCAGTAGGGGCCGCACATGTGCGGCCCGCAGCTTCACGGAGGACGCCCGCTTACAGGCAGGCCGCAGGCCGGGCATGCCCGGCCCCTACAGTGTTTCCCTATTGTACCATACATCCCGCACAAAAGCAAAACAGCCGGTCCATGCCCTCCTTGCCGAGCAGTAATTGCGTGCGTGAAAACTGGTTTAACATATATCGATCCTTCTATTGTATATATCCCTACTATGCAGATATGATTGTAAACACTGTGCCGATGTCTGTCAACCTTGCAAAGTGTAAAAACCTGCAGCGTTTCAGGCCGCGTATTTTGTCACCCCCAAGTCTTGGATAAACGCGCACACTGTGGTACAATATGTAAGAAAGAGCAACCTCCCCATAACCAAAGGACGTCACCATGAAACAAGGCAATTTGAATATACGCTGCACCGAAGACTACGCGGTGCTGTACTGGGATAAACCCGCCGCCGCGCCCAGCGGGGCGGAATACACGGTCTCCCTGAACGGTGAGGCCGTTGGCCGCACAGACCGCACCCATTTTACGATAGAGGGGCTGAGCTACGGCAGTGCCTTCCGCGTGGACGTGGTCAGCGGCAGCTACTGCATCGGCTCGGCCACGCTGCAGTTCGGCAGGGAAAAACGCCGCATCGACATTACCGCCGCGCCCTACTTCTGCAAGGGCGACGGCCATATCCTGAACACCGACAATTTACAGCGGGCCATCAACGACTGCGGCGCGGACGATATTCTGTACGTGCCGGCGGGCGATTTCCTGACCGGCGCACTGCGGCTGCACAGCGATCTGGAAATTTATCTGGCCAAGGGCGCGGTCCTGCAGGGCACAACGAACATTCACGACTATTCGCCCCGCATCCCCAGCCGGTTTGAGGGCACCGAGATGCGCTGCTACTCAAGCCTTTTGAACGCAGGCGACATGAACCACAAGACCGGCCCGAACTGCCGCAATATCATCATCCGCGGCAGGGGCACGATCTGCGGCGGCGGGCAGGAGCTGGCCCGCAAAATCATTGAGGACGAGCGCGCCCGCATCAAGAGCTTTCTGGACGACAACCGGGAGCTCGTCGAAAGCTGCGAGAACAGCGACACGATCCCGGGCCGCGTCCGCCCGCGGCTTATCAATTTAAGCAACTGTGAGAACGTCTGGATCAGCGGTATCACGCTGAAAAACGGCCCGTCCTGGAACGTCCACATGATCTACTGCGACGACATCCAGACCGACCACTGCACCTTTGTGTCCGAGGGCGTCTGGAACGGCGACGGCTGGGACCCGGATTCCTCAACAAACTGCACGCTGTTTGCGTCGGAGTTCTCCACGGGGGACGACGCTGTCGCCATCAAGAGCGGCAAAAACCCCGAGGGCAACGAAATCAACCGTCCCTGCGCGCATATCCGGGTGTTTGACTGCCGCAGCGACTGCGGCCACGGCATCTGCATCGGCAGTGAGATGAGCGGCGGCGTGGAGGACGTGCAGATCTGGGACTGTGATCTGGCGAACTCGCTGTCCGGCATTGAGATCAAGGCCACGCCCAAGCGGGGCGGCTATGTGCGCGGCGTGACCGTGCGGGACTGCATCACGCCCCGCGTCATGCTGCACAGCGTACCGTGCAATGACGACGGTGTGCCCGCCGGTGCCCCGCCGAAGCTCGAGCACTGCTTCTTTGAGCGGCTGACCCTGACCGCCGAGGTGCTGGACCATGACCGCAGCCGGCACGATGCCGCCCCGATCGAGATCGCGGGCTTTGACAAGCCGGGCTATGAGGTCGAGGACATTGTCTTTAAGGATATTACCATCACCAAGCCGTCCGTCGCCCTGCCGCTGGGGCTGTGCAAGGGTGTGACGCTGAGCAATCTTGCGTGTGTGAAGGAATAAGCCTAAAGCCTCCCCACTTTATGAACAAATCTTAAAACTTCCTTACACCCTCTTGCACCGCGGTGCAGGAGGGTGTATTATTATCATGCTTCAACAATTAACACTAGCCAACTATTAACAGGAGGTGTTCACCAATGGGCGCTGAAACCCCTTATCTGAGCGGGGTGTTCCGCTTTGTGGCGCGGCTGCACACACTGTCCAAGCGCGGGATGCGCATGGCACTGGCCGGGCAGCCCAAATGCCGCTATGGCATGCTGCAAAGTCTGTACAATCTCATTGAGCAGCACGGCTGCGACGGCGCGATCTATGTCTCGGACATTGCGCGGCAGATGCACCAGCCTATGCCGGCGATTTCCCGCGGGCTGCGTCAGATGGAGCAGGACGGCCACATCGTCCGCGAGACCGACCCCAAGGACCGCCGCAAGACGCTGGTGCGCATCACCCCGGCAGGGGAGCGCGCCCGCAAAGCCAATGAGCAGGCCATGAACGACTACTTTGCCCGCATCATGGCGCGGCTGACCCCGGAGCAGCTGGCGCAGGCCAACGCCGTAAAGGACGCTCTGCTCGCCGCCATCGAGGCCGAGAACGCCGCTATGAAAACCGATTTGAAAGGAGAACCCCCGCATGACGAAAATTTTTAAGCAGCTGGGGCGGCACTGGGCGGCCTGCCTGGCCGTCGTTGCGCTGCTCATCGTGCAGGCATACTGCGATTTAAGCCTGCCAGACTACACAAGCAAAATTGTGGACACCGGCATCCAGCAGGGCGGCATTGAAAGCCCCGTGCCCGACACCGTCCGCAGCACAACGCTGCAGGCGCTCGAGCTGCTCATGTCCGAGGACGACGCCGCACTGGCGGACGAAGCCTACTCCGCCCCCGACGCGGACGGTATGCGCACACTGAATCCGGACGCGGACACCGCCGCGCTGGAAAATGCGTTCACAACGCCGGACGTTGTGCTGTACATGGCCGCGGCAAAGAATGCCGCCACTGCCGCCGGTACCACCGACACCGTGGCCCCCACGGCCTATGACCTCGACGCCGTCGCCACGCAGCTGGCCGCCGCGTCCCAGGCCCCCGGCGCACGGGAAATGCTGCAGAGCCAGCTGACGGACGGTCTCGCCCAGCTGGACGAGACCGTCGCCGACAGCCTGTCCAGCCAGGCCATGCTGCTCGTCGCACTGGAATATGACGCTCAGGGCATTGCCCATGACGTGCAAATGTCCTATCTGCTGCGCACGGGCGGCCAGATGCTGGCTTTAACGCTGCTCATGGTTGCCGTGGCCGTCGCCGTAGGCTTTATCGCGTCCCGCGTCTCCGCCGCCATTGGCCGTGACCTGCGCCGCGACGTGTTCAGGACCGTCGTCGGCTACTCCAACGCCGAAATCGAAAATTTTTCCACTGCTTCGCTGATTACCCGCACCACAAACGACATCCAGCAGGTGCAGTTCGTCTGCGTGATCCTGCTGCGCATGGTAGCCTACGCGCCCATTTTGGGCATTGGCGGCATTATGCACGTTGCCAGCGGCAACACGGGGCTGGAATGGATCATCTTTGTGGCCGTGGCCGCACTGCTGGCGCTCATCGCCGTTTTGATGAACGTAGCCATGCCGAAATTCAAGCAGATGCAAGTTTTGGTGGACCGGCTGAACCTTGTCAGCCGCGAAATCCTGACCGGCATTATGCCCATCCGTGCGTTCAGCCGCGAGGCATTTGAGGAAAAGCGCTTTGACAGGGCCAACACCGACCTGATGAAGACCCAGCTGTTCACCAACCGCACGATGGTCGCCATGATGCCGTTTATGACGCTCATCATGAACGGCACGAGCCTGCTCATCGTCTGGTTCGGCGGCAAGGCGATGGATCTGGGCAGCATGCAGGTGGGTGAGATGATCGCGTTCATCACCTACACGATGCAGATCGTCATGTCGTTCCTCATGCTCTCGATGGTCGCCGTCATGCTGCCCCGCGCCGGTGTGGCTGCGGACCGCATTGACGAGGTCATCAAGACCCCCTCGACCATCCATGACCCCGCTGCGCCCAAGGCACTGCCCGCGGACGGCACCCACGGCGTTGTGGCGTTCCATGACGTCAGCTTCCGCTATCCCGGCTCCGACGAGGACGCGCTCGAGCACATCAGCTTCACGGCCAGACCCGGCGAGACAACGGCCATCATCGGCTCCACGGGCTGCGGCAAATCTACGCTGCTCAACCTGATCCCGCGCTTCTACGATGTGACCGAGGGCAGCGTGACGATTGACGGCGTTGACGTGCGCGACATGACCCAGGCACAGCTGCACGACGAGCTGGGCTATGTACCGCAGAAGGGCGTGCTGTTCAGCGGCACGATCACATCCAACCTGAAGTTCGGCGGCGACCACATCACCGACACCGACGCAGAGCAGGCCGCCGAGATCGCCCAGGCCACGGAGTTCATCTCCGCCAAGCCCGAGGGCTTCGACAGCCCGATTGCCCAGGGCGGCAGCAACGTCTCCGGCGGGCAGAAGCAGCGCCTTTCGATTGCCCGCGCCATTGCCAAGCACCCGCAGATCTATCTGTTTGACGACAGCTTCTCGGCGCTGGACTACAAGACCGACGTGGCGCTGCGCCGTGCGCTGAAGGCTAAAACCGACAACGCCACGGTCATTATTGTGGCGCAGCGCATCTCCACCGTGCTGCACGCGAACCAGATCTTGGTGCTGGATGAGGGCCGCATCGTCGGCAAGGGTACCCATGCCCAGCTGATGGAAAGCTGCCCCGCGTATCAGGAAATTGCGCGCAGCCAGCTGAGCCAGAAGGAACTGAATTTGCAGAAGGAGGGTGAGTGATATGCCAAGACCCGGACGCATGACGACGGAGCGCGCCAAGGACTTCAAGGGCACGCTGCGCCAGCTGCTGGCCGCTATGAGCAAGTATAAGCTGTCGCTGGTCGTCGTCATTGTTTTTGCTGTTCTGTCAACCATTTTCAACATTGCAGGGCCGAAGATCCTGGCTAAGGCCACCACGGCGCTGGCCACCGGCTGGATCGCCAAGCTGCGCGGCGTGGGCGGCATCGACTTTGCCTACATCGGCAAGGTGCTGCTGTTCCTGCTGGGCATGTACCTGCTGTCCGCGGCGTTCAGCTTCATTCAGGGCTGGCTCATGTCCGGCCTGTCGCAGAAGGTCTGCTACGACTTCCGCGACCAGATCAGCAAAAAGATCAACCGCCTGCCGCTGGCCTACTTTGAAAAGCGCACCGTCGGCGAGGTGCTGTCCCGTATCACAAACGACGTGGATACGCTGGGCCAGAGCCTGAACCAGAGCGTGACCCAGCTGATCACCAGCGTTGCGACGATGGTCGGCGTGCTCATCATGATGCTGTCCATCAGCCCTAAAATGACGCTGATTGCCCTGCTGATCCTGCCGGTCTCGCTGGCGCTGGTGCTGGTGGTCGTCAAGTTCAGCCAGAAGTATTTCAAGGCGCAGCAGGCGACACTGGGCGTTGTCAACGGCCAGGTCGAGGAGGTCTACTCCGGCCACAACGTCATCAAGGCGTTCAACCGCGAGGCCGCCGTGCTGGACGACTTCAACGCCGCGAACGATAAGCTGTACGAATCCGCGTGGAAATCGCAGTTTTTGTCCGGCCTGATGCAGCCCATCATGAACTTTGTGGGCAACCTGGGCTATGTGGCTGTTGCCATCGTCGGCAGCATCTTTGCCGCCAACGGCATCATCACCATCGGCGATATCCAGGCTTTTATCCAGTATGTCCGCAATTTCACCCAACCCATCCAGCAGCTGGCACAGGTGTCCAACATGCTGCAGAGCATGGCCGCCGCTGCCGAGCGCGTGTTCGAGTTCCTGAACGAGCCCGAAGAGGATCAGCTGGCCGACCCTGCCCACCGGGCAGACCCTGCCTGCATCGATGGCCAGGTCACCTTTGACCATGTCCGGTTCGGTTATGTGCCCGAAAAGACCATCATCCACGATTTCAGCTGTAAGGTGCAGCCCGGCCAGAAGGTCGCCATCGTTGGCCCCACCGGTGCCGGCAAGACCACCATGGTCAAGCTGCTCATGCGGTTCTACGATGTAGATTCCGGCTCCATCACCCTGAACGGCCACGACATCCGCGACTTTGACCGCAGTGCCCTGCGCGAGGGCTTTGGCATGGTGCTGCAGGACACCTGGCTGTTTAAGGGCACCATCATGGAGAATATCCGCTACGGTCGGCTGGACGCCACCGATGAAGAGGTGATCGCCGCCGCAAAGGCTGCCAACGCCGACCACTTTATCCGCACCCTGCCCGGCGGCTACCAGATGGAGCTGAACGAGGACGCTTCCAACGTCAGTCAGGGCCAGAAGCAGCTGCTGACGATCGCCCGGGCCATTCTGGCCGACAACCGCATTCTGATCCTGGACGAGGCCACCAGCAGTGTGGACACCCGCACCGAACAGCGCATCCAGACTGCTATGGACAACCTGATGCGGGGCCGTACCAGTTTCGTCATCGCCCACCGCCTGTCCACCATCAGGGATGCAGACCTCATCCTTGTCATGCGGGACGGCGACATTGTGGAGCAGGGCACCCACGACCAGCTCATTGAGGCCGGCGGTTTCTACGCTGACCTGTACAACAGCCAGTTTGAGGATGTTGTGGATTAAGCCACGCTCCCTTCTTTGAAAAAGGCTCAGGTTTCGATCAAAAACCTGAGCCTTTTTCTTTTGTCAATTCCTACCGGATGTGCTATACTTATTTTTGTGTCTTGAAGTAGGAAAGGAGTAACCACTCATGGAAACCACTCAAAAGCCCTACGCATTCAGCCGCAAGGTATTCTGCGAGGGGATGCGGGATGGTGTGCCCATTGCGCTGGGCTATTTTGCTGTCTCGTTCTCACTGGGCATTGCAGCCCGTAATGCGGGGCTGACCCCCATTCAGGGCTTTTTTGCAAGCCTGTTCAACAATGCTTCTGCCGGTGAGTATGCAGCCTTTTCGCTGATCGCTGCCGGTGCCACCTATCTGGAAGTTGCCATCATCACCCTGATTGCCAACGCGCGCTACCTGCTGATGAGCTGCGCTCTGGCCCAGAAATTTTCCCCAGGCACGCCGTTCTTCCACCGGCTCATCATCGGCTACGATGTCACCGACGAGCTGTTTGGCATCACGATCGCACGGCCCGGCTATCTGAACCCGTTCTACACCTACGGTGCCATAGCACTGGCGGCCCCCGCCTGGGCCATGGGCACAGCGCTGGGCATCATTGCAGGCAATCTGCTGCCGGTGCGTGTGGTCAGCGCCCTGAGCGTGGCCCTGTACGGCATGTTCCTGGCCATCATCATTCCCCCCGCCCGGAAGAACAGGGTCGTTGCCGTGCTGGTGATGTTGAGCTTTGCCCTGAGCTTCGCCTGCGGCTGCCTGCCCGGCATCGCTTCCCTTTCGGACGGCACCCGCACCATCCTGCTGACGGTGCTGATCTCCTGCGGGGCAGCCGTTCTGTTCCCTGTTACACCCGAAGCACCGGAAACTGCCGGAACTGAGGAGGTGCAGGCATGACCTACAATAATTGGGTCTATATCGCCGTGATGGCCGCCGTTTCTTACGCCATCCGTGTGCTGCCGCTGACCCTTATCCGTAAACCCATCAAAAACCAGTTCATCCAGTCCTTCCTCTACTATGTGCCCTATGTGACGCTGGCCGTGATGACCTTCCCGGCCATCATCAACGCCACCCAGAGCCCCATTGCCGGTGCAGCCGCGCTGGTAGTGGGCATCGCCGCTGCATGGTTCGGAGCCAGTCTGTTTCAGGTGTCCGTCTCCTGCTGTGCCGTGGTGCTTGTGCTGGAACTGTTTTTGGTGCACTGAGCATGAAGATCTTAATTTCCGGCTCCTCCGGCTTTGTGGGTTCCCGGGTACTGCACCAGTGGCAGGGCCGTGCAGAGCTTATTACTTTCCCGCGCGGATCTCTGGCCGCTGCCAATGAATCCGCCATTCGCCGTTTTGTGGAAACCGTGCAGCCGGATGTCATCCTTCATCTGGCGGCATTGTCCGATACCGGCTACTGCCAGCAGCACCCGGAGGAATCCCAGCGTGCCAACGTCGAACTGCCTGTCTGGATGGCAAAAGCTGCACGGGACACCGGGGCCAAGCTGATCTCATTCAGCTCGGATCAGGTGTACGCAGGTGTGACCCAGCCCGGCCCCCTGCCCGAAACGCTGCCGCTCTCCCCCGCCAACACCTATGGTCAGCACAAGCTGGAGGCCGAGGAGCGGGTCCTTGCGCTCTGCCCGGAGGCGGTGCTTCTGCGGGCCCCGTGGATGTACGATCTGCCCGGTGATGGCCTGCCCCTCCGGGGCAATCTGCCTCTGAACCTGCTGCAGGCCGCACAAAACGGTACTCCCGTTCGCTTTTCACCGAACGACTATCGGGGTGTCAGCTGGGTGCGGGAAGTGGTGGAACATCTCTTCCCCGCCTTGCAGCTGCCCGGCGGTGTATACAATTTTGGCAGCGGGAACGATGCCGACATGGTCACAACGGCCCGGCAGTTTGCCGAAGCGCTGGGCGTGCAGGTGCAGATCGAGCCTGCTGATTTCTCCCGCAACCTTGTCATGGACAGCTCAAAGCTGGCCGCACAGGGGATTCGATTCCATGATACATTGAGCAGTTTTGAAGGCTGTTTGAGGTTTTATCAAAAATAAGAACGACCCTCTCCGCCAATGCTCCGCATTGCCACCTCTCCCAAAGGGAGAGGCAATTGCAGCTTCGAGGTAAGATTCTGCAAATCAGCAGTTTTCTTCCTGTCAGATGCGTTGGCTCCCCCTTCGGGGGAGCTGGCACGCGTCAGCGTGACTGAGAGAGTCGTTTTATGTTACAGCAGAATACAGATCAATCCGGTGCAGCCATCGTTGATGACCTGTTCCAGCGTTTCCTGCAGGCGGGTGCGGGCTTCCTGCGGCATGTGGAGGAGCTTGTTCTGCAGTCCCTCATTCACCAGTTCATGCAGGCTCTTGCCAAAGATGTTCGATTCCCACAGCCTCTCCGGGTCGGCCTCAAAATCGCCCAGCAGGCTCTGCACCAGATCCTCGCTCTGCTTCTCGGTGCCCACAATGGGGCTGATCTCGGTGTGGATGACGGCTTTCATCATATGGATGGAGGGTGCGCTGGCTTCCAGCCGGACACCGTACCGCCCGCCCTGCCGGACGATCTCCGGTTCCTCCAGCGAGAGCTCCTCAATGCTGGGCATCACGATGCCGTAGCCGGTGGCTTCCACCTGTTCCAGCGCACTGCGCACCTTTTCGTACTCCCGTTTGGCATGGGCCAGTTCCAGAATGCAGGGCATCAGGCCCGCTTCGTCGCCGATCTCCAGCCCGGTCTGTTCGCTGAGCACCTGATAGAAGATCTCCGGCTTCAGCTCCACAACCACCCGCACGCTGCCCTGTGCCAGATCCATGCCGCTCACGGCGGAGCGCTGCACGGCATCGCAGTCCAGCAGCGGCCCATCTGTGCCGGACGGGACGTCCTTCATGCGGGCGATGTTCTCTGCCAGCTGCATCGCGGCAGTATATACCTGTGCCTGCAGCCAGTGGCCGTTCTCCAGCCGGTTGACCCACCGGGGCAGGGCCAGATCCAGCTCCCGCACCGGGAATTCGTACAGCACCTGCCGCAAAATATCCCCCAGCGCGGCGGCGTCCAGATCCACGCAGCTCACCGGCAAAACGGCATGGTGGTAGTCCCGTTCCATGCCCTCGGCCAGCTGCTTTGTTTCCGGGGCGTCCGGGCGGGTGCTGTTGAGCAGGATGACGTAGGGTTTGCCCAGTGCATCCAGCTCTTCAATGACCCGCTTTTCGGTTTTGGCGTACCCCGCACGCGGGATGTCGCTGACGGTGCCGTCGGTGGTGATGACGATGCCGATGGTGGAGTGCTCCCGGATCACCCGGCGGGTGCCGGTCTCAGCGGCAAGGTCAAAGGGGATCTCTTCCTCGAACCAGGGGCTTTTGACCATGCGGGGCTTCTCGTCCTCCTCGTGGCCCATGGCTCCCTCCACCATATAGCCCACACAGTCGATAAGCCGGATACGGCATTCCCCGCCGCCCTCCAGTTGGAGCGGCACGGCCTGCTCCGGGATGAACTTCGGCTCTGTGGTCATGATCGTTCGCCCTGCCGCCGACTGCGGCAGCTCATCCCGGGCCCGGAGCTTTGCGTCCGCCGGGCCAATGGCAGGCAGCACCAGCTGCTCCATAAACTGCTTGATGAGGGTGCTCTTGCCGGTGCGCACCGGCCCCACCACGCCAATCAGGATCTCTCCGCCGGTGCGTGCCCCGATCTCCCGGCAGACAGTGGCTTCCAAACACTCCTGTTTTTCCAAATTGCTCTCTCCTCTCTCCCGTCCGCACCGGGCGGCAAGGCCGCACCTTCTGCGTCTGCTTCTCGGAAACAGTCTATTCGGACAGGCGGCAGGATATGAGCGGCACCTAGCGAAAAAGCGTCGGTTGACGGAAAAATCCCTCTGCGCTACAATAGAGAAAACTGTATGGAAAGGCGGAACACAGATGGAGTGGAAGGTTTATTTTGAGGACAATCCGGGCTGTCACCGCCCGCATCGGGGCCGCCCCGGGCAGGAAGTGTCCTGCGGGGCACACTCGGTGTGGGGCGGGCAGCATTTCATCATCCCGGCGATTTACCTTTGTGGAAAAGGGCTGGTTGTAGACATCTGCCGC
>OKUC01000675.1_pt1 | contig 15373 bp, 17 predicted proteins | sample 1606761 | NCBI WGS metagenome assembly OKUC01 (sample SAMEA3882542, study PRJEB24775) | human gut metagenome | biome: human-associated habitat; feature: intestine environment; material: feces | place: Netherlands | collected 2009/2010 | reverse complement strand
TTGGCGACTGCCGCGATAACGAGCGCCAGCGAGTGTACGCGAGCAACGAGCCAAAGTCCGTGCATGCACGAGACCTGGGCGACTGTCGTGATAACTTGAGAAACTCGCGGAGCGTGTTTCTCATAGTTTATTTGAGCTACAAGTCAGAATCTGACTTCTTATGAAACCTTGATGATCGCTAAGACAACGAGTAAAATTTTCGGAGTGTATTTTATCTCGTTTTAGAGAAGGTTTTATGGAGATAGGGCATCAGGAAGCATTGTGGCCGGGATGCATGGCACATTCTTATAAAAGAATATTTAAAGACAGAATAAACAGGACAGAAGGGGGATTTATGCTGGGAAACGTAAGGAAAAAATTTATTGGAGACAAGCAATTTTATAAGATGGTACTTGCCATCGCCATACCGATCATGATCCAGAACGGAATCACAAACTTTGTAAGCCTGCTGGACAACATCATGGTTGGTCAGATCGGAACGGAGCAGATGTCGGGGGTTGCTATTGTCAATCAGCTGATCTTTGTATACAATCTGTGTATCTTTGGCGGAGTGTCCGGTGCAGGAATCTTTACCGCACAGTATTTTGGACAGAAAGACGATGAAGGTATCCGTCATACCTTCCGGTTCAAATTATGGGTATCCGCGATTCTGACTGCACTGGTTATTGTGATTTTTATCATCGGTGGAGAAAGTCTCATCCAGATCTATCTGAACGGCAGTAGCGATGGCGGTGATCTGGCGGCTGCACTTCGCTATGGAAGACAGTACATGCTGGTGATGTTATGCGGACTGCCGGCCTTTATGATGGTACAGACATATGCGAGTACACTTCGTGAGTGCGGAGAGACGATGGTGCCGATGAAAGCCGGTGTGACAGCGGTTCTGGTAAATCTGGTATTTAACTATCTGCTGATCTACGGAAAGTTCGGTTTTCCGGAACTTGGTGTTGTCGGTGCGGCGATCGCAACGGTGCTGTCGAGATATGTGGAGATGGCGATTGTTTTAATCTGGACCCACAAACACAAAGAAATCAATACCTATATCGTCGGACTCTACAAGACCATGAAGATTCCGGGATATCTGATAAAGAAATTTATTATCAAAGGCTCTCCGCTGCTCTTTAACGAGACACTGTGGGCTGCAGCACAGGCTACACTGATGCAGTGTTATTCGGTGCGCGGGCTGAGCGTAGTAGCGGCGTTCAATATTGCGAATACGATTGCAAACTTATTTAATGTAGTATTTATCGCCCTGGGTGATTCGGTAGCCATAGTGGTAGGACAGAGGCTGGGTGCCGGCAAGATGGATGAGGCAAGGGATCTGGACAACAAGATGATCGCCTTTTCTGTGATGTGCTGTACCGGTGTTGCGATTGTGATGTTCCTGATCGCGCCGCTGTTTCCACAGCTGTATAACACTGACAGTACGACAAGACATCTGGCAGAATACCTGATCATGACACAGGCAGTCTTTATGCCGCAGAATGCATTCCTGCATGCGACATATTTTACCCTGCGTTCTGGTGGCAAGACAGTGGTCACGTTCTTTTTCGACAGCGTCTTCGTGTGGATCGTCAGCGTGCCGATCGCCTTTGTGCTGAGCCGGTTTACCGGTTTGTTTGTAGTAGTGATTTTCGCATGCGTCAATATTGCAGACTGGATCAAATGCGTGATCGGCTTTGTACTGGTTAAGAAAGGCGTCTGGTTGCAGAATATTGTGTCGCAGAAAGAATGATAAACAGTGTCGGGCATGGTGAACAATAAAAAGAAAAATAGCAGAAAAATAGGACTTGCAATTTAAAATATGGTAGTGTATAATATTCGACGTATGAATAAACGAGATGGTCCTCTGTTACAAAAGGTATTAAGAACATCCAGGAACAAAAGGAGAAAAAAGATGAACGAAATTATTAAAAACATCGAAGCTGCTCAGCTGAAAGCAGAAGCACCGGCATTCAACGTTGGTGACACCGTAAAAGTTTATGGTAAAATCAAAGAAGGAAACCGCGAAAGAATTCAGATCTTCGAAGGTATCGTAATTAAAAAACAGGGCGGAAGCTGCCGTGAAACTTTCACAGTAAGAAAGAACTCTAACGGTATCGGCGTAGAAAAAACATGGCCGCTGCATTCTCCGAACGTAGAGAGAGTAGAAGTAGTAAGACGTGGTAAAGTAAGACGTGCAAAACTGAACTACTTAAGAGACCGTGTTGGTAAAGCAGCTAAGGTAAAAGAACTGGTAAAATAATTCACAGGTAGAGGAGCAGGGGCAAATACATCATGTACTTGCCCCTGTTTCCGTTTACGCGGGCAATGAGTCAAAGTCCGTGCTTGCACGAGGTCTTGACGACTGCCACGATAATGAGTAAATTTTGCGAAGAGTATGTTATCTCGTTATCGCGTTACTGTGGGAAAACTCTGAGGCAAATGAATATGGGATTTTTTAAAGCAAGGTATGTAAGAGACTATGTGGCAGCTGCCAAGTTAAAAGCAGCTGTTATCTGGGCGGCAGAGATCGCAGCGGTGCTTATTCTCGGCATTGTACTGGCGGTTGGTTATGGAAAAATCACCGTTATGCAGGAAGGTTCTATGGATCCTACGTTAAATGCAGGAGATGTACTTCTGGTCGATCGCATGGCATACAGATTCAGTACGCCGAAGAGGGGAGATATCATCGTATATAAAACAGGCGATGATAAAAAAGCAAGTACACATATCAAACGGATCATCGGACTTCCGGGAGAGACGATACAGATCAAGGACGGACAGATCCTGATAGACGGGGAGACCTATCAGGAAAACGGCGAATTTCCAGGGATTGAAAATGCAGGGGTTGCTGAGACGAAGGTGGCACTGGACAGCGGAGAGTATTTTGTGCTGGGTGATAACCGGAACAACAGTGAAGACAGCAGATACGCCGATATGGGAAATATCAAGAAAAGAAATATCATCGGTAAGGTCTGGTTTATTGCGTCACCGTGGAGCAGGTTCGGATTCGTATAGAATGAGGTAAGCAGATGAATTTACAATGGTATCCAGGTCATATGACCAAGGCAAAACGGCAGATGCAGGAAGATCTGAAACTGATCGATCTGATCATCGAACTGGTGGACGCCCGCATCCCGTTAAGCAGCAGAAACCCGGATATTGATGAACTGGGTAAAAATAAGGCAAGACTGATCCTGTTAAACAAATCAGATCTTGCAGATGAAAGATATAACGAGCAGTGGTCCGCGTATTTTCAGAAAAAAGGATTTTACGTGGTAAAAGTGAATGCTAAATCAGGCGCGGGACTCAAGTCTATCCAGGGCGTGATCCAGGAAGCTTGTAAGGCAAAGATCGAGAGAGACAGAAGAAGAGGAATCAAGAACCGTCCGATTCGTGCAATGGTTGTAGGTATTCCAAATGTAGGTAAGTCCACATTTATCAACTCTTACGCAGGAAAAGCCTGTGCAAAGACCGGAAACAAACCGGGTGTGACAAAAGGAAAGCAGTGGATCCGTCTGAATAAGACACTGGAACTTCTGGACACACCTGGTATCCTCTGGCCGAAATTTGAGGATCAGGAAGTGGGAAAACGACTGGCGTTTATCGGATCTATCAAGGACGAGATCCTGAATCTGGAGGAACTGTCTCTGGAACTGCTGGATTATATCCGCACGAATTATCCGGGCCTGCTAAATACCCGTTACGGTATCGAGGAAGAGGGCACACCGGTATCTCTTCTGGAAGCAGTAGCGGATAAGAGAAAATGTCTGATCCGCGGGCAGGAGATCGACTATGCGAAAGCGGCAGGAATCGTGATGGAAGAATTCCGTAACGGTAAAATCGGAAGAATCACACTGGAATTTCCACCGGTTGAGGAGGAAACTGCACATGAAGACCATCCGGGAGATTAAAGAAGAATTACAGGCGGCGTCGGGAACAGAGAGAGAAAAACTTCTGGAACTGTACCGGGAGGATACCCGAAGCGGCGTAGTCAGTCTGGTGAAAAAATACGACCGGGAAAAAGAACTGCTGGAGAAAGAAAAACAGCGGATTGAAGATATGAAAGTCTATGAGAACACCTACAGTCACGTGGGCTGGATCTGCGGCATCGATGAAGCAGGACGTGTCCCGCTGGCGGGACCTGTTGTGGCAGGGTGCGGTGATCTTGCCGGTAGACAGCAAGATCCTCTGGCTGAACGACTCCAAGCAGCTGTCAGCAAAGAAAAGAGAAGAACTCTATGATGTGATCATGGAAGAAGCGATCAGCGTTGGTGTTGGGTATGCAAGTCCGGCACGAATCGATGAAATCAATATTTTACAGGCAACCTATGAAGCGATGCGTGAAGCCATCTCAAAACTGGCTGTCAAGCCACAGATTCTGTTAAATGATGCGGTGACGATCCCTAAGATCGAGATTCCACAGGTGCCGATCATCAAAGGGGACGCCAAAAGCGTTTCAATCGCAGCTGCAAGTATCATCGCGAAGGTCACCAGGGATCGGTTAATGGCAGAATATGATAAGATCATGCCGGAATATGGATTTGCATCTCATAAGGGATACGGATCGAAAAGTCATATCGAAGCGATTCGGCAATACGGTCCGTCGCCGATCCACAGAGCAACATTTATCAAGAACTTTCTGTAATCCGGGATGGATGGAACCACTGATTTTGGATGAAAATGTCTGAAAACAAAACAGATCACGTAATTCAGTTTTCTGCAAAATAAGAGGAAACTATATTTGAATAAAAGAAAAACAGGACAGGAGCAGGAGGTGAAAGCCGCCTGCTTCTTGAAAACACAGGGATACCAGATACTGGAACGAAATTACCGCTGCAAAAAAGGAGAGATCGACCTGATTGCCCGGGAGGGGCAGTATCTGGTATTTGTGGAAGTGAAATACAGATCAACAAACGAAAGCGGTCTGCCGGAAGAAGCCGTAGATCTGCGGAAACAGCGACAGATCTCCCGGGTGGCAGCCTGGTATCTGACAGAGAAAGGTCTGGATATCTATACACCGTGCAGATTCGATGTGGTGGCGATTGAGGGAGAAGAGATCCGGCTTTACCGGGATGCATTTTTCTACCAGGGTTAAAAGAAGAAATCTGGGAGACAGAAACATCTGCAAATATGGAAAAACGGATAGAAAGTCTTTCAAAAAAGATGAAATACAGAAAACAAACAGCCAGTATCAGAAAATAAAACAGTACAGCAGGAGAGCAGATTATGGACATTCATTGGAAACAGGAATATACAGGAGATATGGAAGTCAGAAAACGTGATGGTGTAACTTACCTTTCTTATCCAAGACTGGAACGGGAATCCGCCATTGTACACGGTTTCAGCACCCGTCTGGGCGGTGTGAGTGAGGGCTGTCTCGGAAGCATGAATCTCAGCTTTTCCAGAGGTGACAACCCGGAAAATGTACTGGAAAATTACAGGAGAATCAGCAGAGCCATCGGATTTCCGGTAGAAAGCATCGTTACTTCTGATCAGACTCATACGACAAATGTGCGCCAGGTAGGAAAAGAAGACTGCGGATGCGGCGTCCTGACACCACGGACCTTTCACGACATCGACGGCCTGATCACCAACGAGCCGGGTGTAACTCTTGCTACGTTTTACGCCGATTGCGTCCCCTTATATTTCTATGATCCAACCCACAAAGCCATCGGTCTGTCCCATTCCGGCTGGCGGGGAACTGTAGGAAACATCGCAAAAGCAACCGTAGAAGCCATGCAGAAAGCCTATCACACCGACCCGGCAGACCTCATCGCAGCCATCGGTCCCTCCATCTGCCAGGACTGCTACGAAGTAAGCGAAGACGTCATCAAAGAATTCCGCCAGGCTTATCCGGAAACCCTCCACAAAAAGCTCTTCTACCGGAAACCCAACGGAAAGTACCAGTTAAACCTCTGGGAAGCCTGCCACCAGAACTTCCTCACCAGTGGCATACGTGAAGAAAATATCCTCACCCCCAACCTCTGCACCTGCTGCAACCCCGATTTCCTCTACTCCCACCGCGCCTCCCACGGCAAACGAGGAAACCTCGCAGCCTTCCTGGGACTACGATAAAGAAAGAACCATATACATAGAAAAACACTGTGTACGCTCAAATAACCATTATTATAATGGAAAATTGAGTTGTTACACAGTGTTTTTATGTACAAATATAATGTGATTATATGCAGAAAATTACTATCGATATATGCATTTAAAGACAACTATCTAAAAACATCAAACACCTTCCGAAAAGTAATCGAGTTTCCGCCAACATCAGTAAACGATCCCCCGGGTCGTTTACGTACGCCTTAAAAAAACTTTTCTAAGAAACTCTATTTTTTCTCTTCTCTGTTCTTAGCAAGCAATTTCGTAATCTTAGAAGTCGTAGACCGAACCTTCTCAACCGAAACATCATGATTCAGAGTATCCATAATACTTGCCAGATATTTACCCATAGCAGCAGGCTCATAATAAGGACGATCCAACAACTCCGGTGTATGATAATTCAGGTCCGTAGTAATCACTTTATGGATATAACCCTTTTCATAATACTCATCAAACTTCTCCAGTCCATCTGTAAACAGACCAAACGTAGTACAAACAAATACACGATTTGCATTCCGATCTTTCAGCTGTTTTGCCACATCCAGCATGCTCTCGCCGGAAGAAATCATATCATCAATAACGATCACATCCTTGCCGGCTACAGAGTCGCCCAGGAACTCATGAGCAACGATCGGGTTTTTACCATTTACAACGGTAGAATAATCACGACGTTTGTAGAACATACCCATATCAACACCAAGAATATTGGAGAAATATACGGCTCTTGCCATAGCACCTTCATCCGGGCTGATGATCATCAGATGGTCTTTGTCGATCTGCAGATCCGGTACGGAACGAAGCAGCGCTTTCAGGAACTGATAAGTATGCATGAAATTATCAAAACCGGACAGCGGAATTGCATTCTGTACACGAGGATCATGAGCGTCGAAAGTGATAATATTGGAAACACCCATACTAACCAGCTCCTGCAGAGCCATTGCACAGTCCAGAGATTCACGTTTGCTGCGTTTATGCTGTCTTCCTTCATACAGGAACGGCATAACAACGTTGATACGGTGAGCTTTTCCTGTAGCGGCAGCGATGATACGTTTCAGATCCTGGAAATGATCATCCGGAGACATATGATTTTCATAACCATTTACTTTATAAGTGATACTGTAGTTGGTGATATCGCAAAGAATGAAAAGATCCACTCCACGGATAGATTCGTTGATGACACCTTTTGCTTCACCGGTACCGAAACGAGGGCAGTCACAGTCAATAAGGAAAGATTCCTCTGCATATCCTGACCATGCGATGCCGTTAGTCCGGTGCTCCATAAGCTCTTTACGGAACTGAACCAGATAATCATTGACGGTTTTTCCCAGTTCTTCACAGCCTTTCAGCGCTGCGATTTTAATAGGTGCGACTGGAATGGATTTTTCCAATAAGTCTAAGTTTGCCATAATAACCTCCAAATAAAGTGATTTAACCTGTTGTATTTTACACGATTTTTACAGACATAATAGTTATACCATTAGAAACTAAAGCCCGTCAAGAATATGTAGAATTCTTGTGAAAAATAACGGGAAAAACAGTATTTTCCGGCTTTTCCTTGACAATTCGGGGCGGTTTCTATATAGTAAGGTAGCGGAAAGAACCTGAAAATGTTCGTAAGTGTTCAATACTTGTAACTGTTCAGTACCCTCACGGTTACGAGTCAAAATACCTCGCGGAATATTTCCGGTGGAATAGTTATAATTGTTCTTACCAGGAGAACGGAGAAAGTTGAATGAAAAAAAACAAACATATTATAAAGATGGTTCAGCCCGGGAGTATAGCCGAAGAACTGGAGATCGAACCGGGAGATGAACTGATTTCCATCAATGACCAGAAGATCGAAGATGTTTTCGATTATCATTATCTGGTAAACGATGATTATCTGACAGTACTGATCCGTAAGACCAACGGGGAAGAATGGGAACTGGAGATTGAAAAAGATTATGAGGAAGATCTGGGGATCGAGTTCGATAATGGACTAATGGATGAATATCGTTCCTGCAGAAACAACTGTATTTTCTGTTTTATCGATCAGATGCCGCCGGGGATGCGGGAAACTTTGTATTTTAAAGACGATGATTCCCGTCTTTCTTTTTTGCAGGGTAATTATGTAACACTTACAAATATGAGTGATCATGACATCGACCGTATCATAAAGTACCATCTGGGGCCAATCAATATTTCTTTCCAGACAACCAATCCCCAGCTTCGCTGTAAGATGCTCCATAACCGGTTCGCCGGGGATATTTTTCCAAAGGTGCAACGGTTATACGAAGCCGGAATTGAAATGAATGGTCAGATTGTTCTGTGTAAAGGCGTGAATGACGGAGAGGAACTGGAACGGAGTATCCGGGATCTCAGCCGGTATCTGCCGCATCTTCGAAGCGTCTCGATCGTTCCTGTTGGACTGAGTAAATACAGGGATGGTCTGTACCCACTGGAGCCATTTACAAAAGAAGATGCTCAAAATGTACTGGAATGCGTTCACAGATGGCAAAAAATGCTGTATGCTGAATATGGCCTGCATTTTATTCATTGCAGTGACGAATGGTATATCCTGGCAGAGCAGTCCATGCCGCCGGAAGAACAGTACGATGGATATCTGCAGCTGGAAAATGGCGTAGGTATGTTGCGGCTTTTGGATACTGAGATACAGGAGACGGTGCAGGGTCTGGAGGGAAATGACACGTTTCGACATTTTTCGGTAGCGACCGGAAAACTGGCAGCGCCTTATATAGAAAAGAATATTTCGTATGTTCAGGAAAAGTTTCCGAATATTCATGGGACGGTCTATGCGATCCGAAACGACTTCTTTGGTCCGATGATCACCGTATCCGGTCTGATCACAGGACAGGATCTGATCGCACAGCTGAAAGATCAGGATCTTGGGGAACGACTTCTGATCCCGTGCAATATGCTTCGTGCGGGAGAAAATGTGTTCCTGGACGATATTACCGTAGAAGAAGCAGAAGAAGCGTTACAGATAAAAATCACTGTGGTAAATGAAGATGGTGCATCTTTTGTACACGCAGTGGTAGATGATACAATATTGGAAAATCATAAAAGGAGGCAGATCTATGAGCAAGCCGATTGTAGCAATTGTGGGACGACCTAATGTGGGTAAATCCACATTATTCAATGCCCTGGCAGGAGAGACTATTTCCATTGTAAAAGATACACCGGGTGTAACAAGAGACCGTATCTATGCGGATGCAACCTGGTTAAACTACAGTTTTACACTGATCGATACCGGCGGTATTGAGCCGGAGAGCAAGGATGTTATCCTGGCGCAGATGAGAGATCAGGCACAGATCGCGATTGATACCGCAGATGTTATTATTTTTATCACCGATGTGCGCCAGGGACTGGTAGATGCCGATTCCAAAGTGGCTGATATGCTGAGAAGAAGTGGCAAACCGGTACTTCTGGTGGTGAATAAAGTAGACAGTTTTGCAAAATTCATGCCGGATGTATACGAATTCTATAATCTTGGCATCGGCGATCCGATTCCGATCTCCGCATCCAGCAAGCTGGGTATGGGTGATATGCTTGACGAAGTGGTAAAATATTTCCCGACCGAAGAAGAGGAAGAGGAGGAAAATGAGATTCCTCATATCGCTATCGTAGGAAAACCAAACGTAGGAAAATCCTCTATTGTCAATAAATTACTGGGACAGAACCGTGTGATCGTATCAAATGTTGCAGGAACCACCCGTGATGCCATCGATACCAACGTGATGTGGAACGGAAAAGAATATGTATTTATCGATACCGCAGGTCTTCGAAGAAAAAATAAGATCAAAGAAGAACTGGAACGTTACAGTATTATCCGTACCGTAACGGCTGTAGAACGTGCCGATGTGGTCATCGTGGTCATCGATGCGGTAGAAGGGATCACGGAACAGGATGCGAAGATCGCCGGTATTGCTCATGAACGTGGAAAAGGTGTTATCATTGCAGTGAACAAATGGGACGCGGTCGAGAAAGATGATAAAACCATTTACAAATATACAAATAAGGTTCGTGAAGTTCTGGCGTACATGCCGTATGCGGAAATCCTGTTTATCTCCGCTCAGACCGGACAGCGTCTTCCAAAACTGTTCGAGACGATCGATATGGTACTGGAAAATCAGACACTGCGTATCCAGACCGGTGTGCTCAACGAGATCATGACGGAAGCGATCGCGATGCAACAACCACCGTCAGACAAAGGAAAACGTCTGAAACTGTACTATATGACACAGGTATCCATCAAACCGCCGACATTTGTTATCTTTGTCAATGATAAAGAACTGATGCATTTTTCTTATACCCGTTATCTTGAAAACAAGATCCGTGAAGCATTCGGTTTCAGGGGAACTTCTCTGAAGTTTATCATTCGGGAAAGAAATGGTGAAAAATAAGAATTATTAGATCCGGGGAGGGATATTTATGGAACGGATTCTCTGTGTTCTGATCGGATATATCTGTGGACTTTTCCAGACCTCTTATCTGTATGGAAAAGTACACGGTATCGATATCCGTAATTACGGAAGTGGAAATGCCGGAACGACCAATGCACTGCGTACACTGGGCGCAAAGGCAGGAGCAATCACACTGCTTGGAGACTGTTTTAAATGTGTGATCGCGGTTGTGATCGTACATCTGATTTTTGGAAAAAGCCATCCGGAGATGATCCGGCTGTTGGGAATGTATGCGGCAGCGGGAACGATCCTCGGACATAATTTTCCGTTTTACCTGAACTTTAAAGGAGGAAAAGGAATTGCTGCCACAGCAGGTCTGCTGTTATCGTTTGATCTGCGACTGACACTGGTTGCAGCTATTGTGTTCCTTGCAGTATTTTTCCTTACCCACTATGTATCACTGGGATCTCTGCTGGTTTATGTGGTATTTGTGGCAGGTATCATTATCATGGGACAGAACGGACAATTTACGGGAATGAGTCAGGCAAATATTTATGAAATGTATGTGCTTGCCATCTTGCTTGCCATCCTTGCATATTACAAACACTGGCCGAATATTCTGCGTCTGATCCATGGAAATGAAAATAAAACATATCTGAAAAAGAAAAAAGCATAATGGAGGTGTCGTATGAAGAAAATCGGCGTACTGGGAGCCGGAAGCTGGGGAACTGCCCTCACGTGGCTTCTGACAAATAACGGACATGAAGTAACTTTGTGGTCTATCATGGAAGCTGAAGTGGAGATGCTTCGCACAAAAAGAGAACATACTTCCAAACTTCCGGGTGTAAAACTGCAGGAAAGTATTCAGTTGACAAGCAATCTGGAAGAAGCAATGGCAGACAAGGATGTACTGGTACTGGCAGTACCTTCTCCATATACCAGAAGCACCGCACAGAAGATGGCACCATATCTGAAAAAAGGCCAGATCGTTGTCAACGTGGCGAAAGGTGTGGAAGAACATACGCTGATGACCTTAAGTCAGATCATCGAAGAAGAACTGCCGGAAGCAAATGTTGCCGTATTATCCGGTCCGAGCCATGCGGAAGAGGTTGGAAAAGGTCTTCCGACAACCTGTGTGGTGGGAGCGAGAACGAGACAGATAGCAGAATACTTGCAGGAAATCTTCATGAGTCCGGTTTTCCGTGTTTACACAAGTCCGGATGTTCTTGGTATCGAACTGGGAGCGGCCTTGAAAAATGTCATCGCGCTGGCCGCAGGTGTAGCAGATGGTCTTGGCTACGGAGACAACACAAAAGCAGCTCTGATCACCAGAGGAATCGCAGAGATTTCCCGCCTTGGTATCGCAATGGGTGCACATGCGAGAACCTTTTACGGACTGTCTGGTATCGGTGATCTGATCGTTACCTGCGCAAGCGTACACAGCCGTAACCGTAAAGCAGGTTATCTGATGGGCAAGGGATATACCATGCAAGAAGCCATGGATGAAGTCAAGATGGTGGTAGAAGGGGTATATTCTGCGAAGGCAGCACTGGGACTGGCTGAAAAATATGGGGTGGAAATGCCGATTATTGCGGAAGTCAATAAAGTGTTGTTTGAAGATAAGAACGCTGCGGATGCGGTGAATGAGCTGATGCAGAGAATGAAAAAGGATGAGCTTGGAGTTGAACTCTGGGATGATGAGAAATAGAAGAGTGATGTAAAACAGACGCCCGCCCGGGAATCATTCCCGGGCGGGCTGTTTTTTATATACCTTAATCCTTTAGATCACGAATCCCTGCATATCCTCCGGTATCCCTGCACTTCTGAATTTCTCATCCAGGGCATCGATCGTCTTCATTTCCATGTCGGTCAGTTCGAAATCAAAAATATCTGCATTTTCCGCAATCCTCTCAGGATTTACCGACTTCGGAATAGCAGAGATTCCTTTCTGTACCAGCCACCGCAGACCTATCTGTGCCGGCGATTTTCCGTAAGTTTCTCCTATATGAATCATTGTATCTTTTTTGAGATAAGCCCCACGGGCAAGCGGTGCATAAGCCTGTACGGCAATGCCTCGTTCCTTACAATACTCGTACAGGTCTGACTGATTCCACAGTGGATGATACTCTATCTGATTCACTGCCGGAACGATTCCGGAAGTCTGAAACAGTGCTTCCAGATGGGAAATCTCAAAATTACTTACGCCAATCGCTTTTGCCTGACCGGATTCCCGGATACGCTCCAGCGCCTGCCAGGAATTGATAAAACAACCGGGTACCGGCCAGTGGATCAGATAAAGATCCACATAATCAAGTCCGAGTCGATCCAGACTTCGTTGAAAGGCCCCGTCAATATCTCCGATTCGCTGTGCGGTATTCCATAATTTTGTTGTGATAAAAAGTTCTTTCCGTGGAACAGAAGAAGAACGGATCCCCCGCCCTACGCCCTCTTCGTTTTTATAAGCAGAAGCTGTGTCAATTAACCGATAGCCAAGATCCAGAGCGGTGGCGATAGCGCCTTCCACTTCACCGGGTGCGGTAGCTTTATATACGCCAAGCCCCAGAAGCGGCATGCTGGCATTTGTGTTCAAAGTCAATGATGGGATGTTTGACATGATGTAAACCTCCTCTCGTAACATCCGGCATTTCCGAAAAGCACAAAAATGACCGAAAATCCCAATTTCTATCCATTATACCATGAAAATGTGAAATAATTAGGGCGAAAATATTACGAAGCTGTGACATGAAGGCGATACGGAAGATCAAAGACCCTATCCCCGGGATAGGATAAACCATCAACGATACATGTTAACGAATTAACAAAGCAAAGCGTGAAAATCGGAGACTGCGTCATTTCTTACAAAAATCCCCTGTTGTATATAAAAAAGTACAGCTGAATTTATAAATATTTTGCATAGATTCTATTGAATACCATAGGGAAAAGGAGTATAATAAAACATAATTGACAAAAGATTGTCATATCCCCCATTGGGGGAAAAGTAGAGAAAGGAGTAGGACATGCACTTATTAAAAGATGAGAACGGAAATGTAATTCCACATGGTGATGGCCCTGCCCATAAACATGAGCATGACCATGGATGTGAAGAACATGCATGCGACGGATGCAGTGGCGGTTCTGACAAATGTAAGAACGAATCTGTAGCACTGTTAAACTATATGGTGGATCATAACGAACATCATGCAGCAGAACTCGATCAGATGGCTGACAACCTGGCAAAACTGGGTATGGATACAGCTGCAAAGCAGATCAAAGAAGCAGTAGCTGATTTCCAGAAAGGCAATCTCAGATTGCGTCTGGCACTCACAACAGTAAAAGAAGAGCTGAAAGAGTTTTAATCAGTGTTTTACAGACTGCATATGACATCTTGGTAAAAGGAGGAATAGCAAATGTGTCTGGCTACTGTATATAAAGAAAGCGATGATACTGTCATCTGCCGGAATGTAAGCAAGATTTTGGTAGAGGGTGAAAAAGTTATTATCCGCGATATCATGGGAGAAGAGACCAGCATTGAAGGAAAGATTCTGATGGTCGATCTCGCAAACAGCATTGTAAAATTACAGTGCGATTAATGATAAGGTCATAAGATGTAACAATCTTATAAGATAGATTCTAACTATTCAGTAGATAGTAACTGTGAAGAAACTGAGCAGTTACGATAGATTCTATACTGATAAGGCAGAACTTAATAACAAGAAACTATCAGAAAGGATAAGAAAATGTCACATGTAATTGCAGTCGCAGGAAAAGGTGGAGTTGGAAAAACCACACTGTGTGGACTTCTGATTCAGTACCTCTGCGAACAGAAAAAGGGACCGATTCTGGCAGTGGATGCAGATGCGAATTCTAATCTGAATGAAGTACTCGGCGTAGAGGTAGAAGCTACACTGGGTGATATCAGAGAAGAAATTGCCAGAGCGGAAACGGCAAAAGAAAATCCGATTCCTGCGGGAGTGAGCAAGGCTGATTATGCTGAGTTCAAATTTAATTCCGCACTGATCGAGGATGATGACTTCGATATGCTGGTGATGGGACGTACCCAGGGAAAAGGATGCTACTGCTTTGTAAACGGACTGTTACAGGCACAGCTTGCCAAACTGCAAAACAATTATCCGTATATGGTTGTGGATAATGAAGCAGGAATGGAACACATCAGCCGCGGAGTTCTTCCGACTATGCAGACTGCTATTTTAGTCAGCGACTGTTCCAGAAGAGGAATCCAGGCAGTGGGACGAATCAAAAAACTGATCGAGGAATGCGATATGCATCCACAGCAGATCGGGCTGATCGTAAACCGTGCGCCGAACGGTGTTCTTAATGAAGGAACCAAAGAGGAGATCGAGATCCAGGGCCTGAACCTTCTGGGTGTGGTTCCTCAGGATGAACTGGTATATGAATATGACTGCGAAGGAAGACCAACCGTTGAACTTCCGGAAGATTCACCGGTTCGAAAAGCGATGAGTGAAATCGTCAAAAAACTGAATTTATAATTCATTATCAATGCGGATATTACCGGAGATATTTTTCTCCGGAGTGTCTTCGCCCGGAAGATACACAAAACCACACTTCCGGGTGAAAGAATATATAATAGCCATAAAAGCGGAGAAAAGCGGAGGAATGGCTATAAAACAAAAGGAGGAAAAAAATGAGCGAATTTAAGATGACTACCGTTGAAGAGATGGAAGCAGCCACCAACCGTCTGTTGGAAACGGGAGCAAAAGTAGGAGCTGACGCATGGCAGTTCCGTGTAAAAAACCAGACACCACACTGTAAATTTGGTGAACAGGGTGTCTGTTGTAGAATCTGTGCAATGGGACCTTGCCGTATTACCCCGAAGGCTCCGAGAGGAATCTGCGGAT
>OKUC01000666.1_pt1 | contig 15455 bp, 9 predicted proteins | sample 1606761 | NCBI WGS metagenome assembly OKUC01 (sample SAMEA3882542, study PRJEB24775) | human gut metagenome | biome: human-associated habitat; feature: intestine environment; material: feces | place: Netherlands | collected 2009/2010 | reverse complement strand
GGCAATTTCCCCGTTCAGTGGTCGACGATTAGTCAGGACGCCCTAAAGAACCTTGGCCAGATTACGGTTAGCGGATATTTTACCGGCTCTAACATTCCGGCTACGGCGACGGTCAACGTCTGCGATCTCGAGGACAGCAACATCGGCAAGATTGCTTATGTTCCCGGCGCCGGACTTCTGGCTCCGCGCTACACATCCACGCTGTATTTGTCGGATGGCAGCTCGTTCTATCCCCAGTATTCGTCGGGGCAGCCTTATAGCTGGGATGAGTTTCCTCAAGAACTGCTGGACGGCAAGCCTGGCGAGTACGAAATTACCGGTACTATCACTGGCTCGTTGGCAAAGATCCATGCGACAGCGGCGTGCGGCGAGGTCAAGGGCGTTAACAACTATAGCGATAACGGTGTGACGCTTGGACAGTCGTACGAGGACTGGCGCGTTATCTATCCCGGCGAGGAAGTCAATCTGGACTACTTCTACGTGTCCGGCGTATTGCAGGATGGAACGACTTTTGACAGTCTTGGCGTCAACTGGGATACCTACGATAGGTGCCCCCAGAAGGACTGCACGATTACCGGAACGGTCGTCGGAACGAATATCCCCGTGAAAGTGCACGTCATCGTGACTAAAAACTGGGAGGCTCAGCCACAAACCATTACAGTGCTCAAGGGCAGCGACGGTACCGCTATGCTTCCCAGCTATGTCGATCTTGTCAGTTCTGATGCGGCAGAACATCCGGACTATTCGCATAAATACGCCGAGGTCAAGTGGAACACGAAAGGTTTTGATTGGACTCAGGGTGGCGTTGTTCGCGGCACTGCAACAATTAGCTTTAATGCAGGGTACGGCATGCAGGCGGTTGACGTTCCGATTACTGCCACCGTTAAGATCGCGAGTAAGGCAACCTCGGTTCAGGGCGGAACCATATGGACCGTCCCCGGCACCAAGCCGATGCTGCCGGAATACCTTGAGGTTCGATACGACAACGATGTGTCTTCTGAGCCCCAGCGCGAAAAGGTCACATGGGACCGTATCGCCGAAGACGCGTATGCCAAGGACGGTTCGTTTAAGGTGAAGGGCAAGCTCCAAGGTGGTGCCGAGGCGACAATCACTGTTGACGTCTGTTCCGTCACCTCCGTTAGCGTTCCTGAGCGCATTAATACGGCCAGCGGTGTTTTCCCCGAGCTGCCGTGGAATGTCTCGGTTGCCACGAGTGACGGCAAAACTCATAATGCCCAGGTTCAATGGGATTACGTTCGTCCCTCGGTTTATACCGGAGAGTCGGGTCAGGTCACGACAGTGTCTGGCACGCTGTTTGCAAGCGGCCTCGACGGATACGGTGACGGCACTAACACCGGTCTCACTGTTCAGACCAAGATCGTTATCCAAGGTGTTGAGAAGGCAATCGATAACGGCGAGACCGCAGTGACCACCAAGGCGGGCACTGCGCCTGCCATGCCTTCCAAGATGGCGGTCGAGATGAGCGACGGCTCTGTTTCGACGGCGGCAATTGATTGGGATCCGATCGCGCCCGAGAAGTACGAGCGGCCCGGCACGTTCTATGCGACGGGCCATGTGGTCGGCTTTGATGCCGCTGCTGTTATGGCGCTTTTGGACGATGAGGGCCAGAAGGTCGGCGTGGATGAGAACGGTAACGTGACCGCCAAGGTGACGGTTGCCGATAAGAAGGCAAAGAAGGTTGCACTGCAGCCCGAGGCGGTCGTGGTCAACACCACGGTCGGATCGATGCTGGAGCTGCCAGATGCCGTGTCCGTATATTTCTCGGATGGCTCAGCGCGGGATACTCGGGGCAGTTTAGGCGGCATCGAGATCGAAAAGTGGACCGACACCGACGGCATCGACCTCTCCAAGCCGCTCGCCAAGAAGGGCACATACAAACTCGTCGGTAAGCTCAAGGATGTCGACAACGTCAACGCTATCGTGTACGTCAACGTCTCCGAGGCGCCGCGAACCATTACCAAGCTCGAGGCCAAGTCGTTTAGTGTTGCCAAGGGCACGTCCAAGCAGGATCTGTACGCCCAGATGCCCAAGCAAGTTGTGGCGACTTACTCCGACGGCTCGACCGATTTGCTCGACATTGACGTGTGGGATCTTTCTAACGTCACGGACGAGCTGCTCAACGGAACCGGATCCGTGGAGATCACGGGTACGGTTAAGCTCAACGGTGCCAAGGTGACCTGCAATGTGACCGTGGTGGATCAGGATGCCAAGACGCCCGACCACGTCGAGCCGATCGATGTTATTGAGATTGCGGACAATGCCAAGGTCAGCGACCTTATGGATAAACTGCCGTCCAAGGTGACGGTTGTCATGAAGGACGACAAGACCAAGAAAGAGACGCCCGTTAAGTGGTCTCAGGTCGACAGCCTGGGCCGCGCCGGCAACGAGTTTGAGGTCACGGGCCTAACGGACAACGGCATGACCGTAAAGGCTCAGATTAAGGTGACGGCGCATATCGTGGATTTTGATACCGTTGACGAGATTGAGGTCGAGCGCGATACCAAGGCGGATGAGGCTAAGGCCAAGCTGCCCACCACGGTCACGGCGATTTACTCTGACGGTACCGATTCCGAAGCCGACGTAACGTGGGATACCAAGGGTCTCTCCGACAAGGACTTTGCCAAGGAAGGTAAAGTTACGGTTATGGGCACTGTTGCCGGCACGGATCAGAAGGCGGAGTGCACCATCAAGGTCGTCAAGCCATTGCGCGAGATTCCTGATCACCTGGCCGGCACGGTTGACGCTGTGACGCTCGACGACGGGGCGAAGCCCGATGCCGTTGTGGCCGCACTGTCCAAGACCGTGAAGGTTGCCATGAAGGACGGCTCCGAGGTCGATTCAGAGATCAATTGGACTGCTCCCAAGGAGACCCTCACCATTAAGAAGGACGGCACGAGCGTCGTCCTTACGGGCAAGACCAAGGTTGGCAATTTTGAAGTCAAAGCTACCGTCAACCTGGCGGCGGTCGTTGAGAGCGTCGCTGACGTTAAGCTGTCGGTTGCACGCAACACGGCGGCAGATGACATTACACTGCCGGCGCAGGTGACGCTCCGCATGTCCGATGGTTCGACGAAGACAGCGAACGTCACGTGGGATAAGGCCCCGCTCACGGCTACTGCCTTGGGCGAACTGGGCGACATTACGCTTGAGGGCACGGTCGAGGGTGCTTCGGTCAAGGCTAAATGCACCGTCACGGTCGTGAAGAGCGATGCCGAGATTCCGGCGTCCGTTGAGCCTGTTGCGGGCGTTAGCGTTCCCGAGGGCGCATCGGTCGATGTCGTGCGTGATGCGCTCAAGGGTGTCAAGGCGACGGTCCTTATGAAGGACGGCAAGACGACAGCGGAGTCCGAGATCACATGGACTGAGGTTCCCGCCGCGGCTGCTACGTACGGCAACACCGTCGTCGCCAAGGGCGTGACGGTGAACGGCAACCTGCCTGTCGAAGTCGTTGTTACCTCCACGACGACAATCAACAAGGTTGCCGAGGTGCCGCAGATTACGGTTGAGCGCGATGCCAAGGCCGACACCGTGACGGGGCAGCTGCCCAAGAAGGTTGCCGTGACGTACTCCGATGGCCACACGGATGAGGCCGTGGTCACATGGAATACGGATGGCCTGGACAAGCAGCTTCCCTCTGTTGGCGAGTACACGATCGAGGGCTCCGTTGAGGGCGCGACGCTCAAAGCGACCTGCAAGCTGGTCGTCGAGACGCCGGCAAGCGAGATTCCCGTGAGGCCTGCGACGTTCGCTCCCGTTGAGGTTTTCGAGGCAAGCTCTGCCGCCGATGTGCTGAAGGCGCTGCCCAAGAAGGTCTCCGTGATGATGAAGGATGGTAGCCAGGAGGACTACGACGTCGATTGGGAGAATGTTCCCGCGCTGGATTGGGGTGCCGATGATGTGACCGTGGGCGGTAAGGTTCGCGGTACGGATCTGACGGTCAGCTGCAGGGTACGCGTTAAGCCGCGCCCGGCGGCCAAGGGCCTCGTTATCGTTGACCAAAACGGCAAGGCCACGACTGCCGAAACCGTGCTCAAGGTAGAGCGCGGCAAGGAAATTGACCTTGCTGCCGCGGCGAGCAATGCGGCCGATGGCGCGCTGCTGCGTGGTGCCGTGACGTGGACCTCGTCCGACCCGACAATCGCCACGGTCGAGAACGGTAAGGTCAAGGCCCTCAAGAACGGAACCGTCGTCATTACCGTGACGATGCCCGTTGACGGTGACGCCACGGCGATTGCGACGCTTGCCGAGGATGGCGCTACGGAGACGCCGGTGCCTCAACAGCTCACCGCTTCGGTTACCGTTGAGGTTGTTGAGCCTGCTTTCGTGCAGAAGCCAACGAACGGCAAGGATAACGGTACCAAGCCCGATGCCAAGGATTCTTCGGGCAAGAAGGATGGCAAGAAGGCCGCTAAGGGAAGCCTGGCCGAGACGGGCGACAATACTGCCGTGACCGTCGCGGCGCTTGGCGGAACCGGCCTGCTGGCGCTGATTGCCGCGGCGATCGAAAAACTGCGCCATCGCGCGGAGTAGCGTCGAGAGCGTAGTGCTTTAGGTCACAAGAAGGCCTCCCGGTTCTCGTTGGGGAATCGGGAGGCCTTTCGTTTTGCCATCAGGGCAGCTAATTTGGGACGGGGCTTTTTGACTACCCTGGTCCCCTTGGCAGTTGCGGTGAAATAGGGACTATTTTATGGGCTAGAAGCCTTAAGCAGTCCGTATTTCACCGCAACTTAGTTTGGGGACTTGGGGATGAGGTTAGCCTAAGCGGACCGGATCGTGGGGGTAGGCGTTTAGAATCTCGACGCCGGACTCGGTAACTAGGACCAAGTCCTCGATGCGGACGCCGGTGCGGCCGGGGAGGTAGATGCCCGGTTCGATGGAGAACGTCATGCCCGGCTCGACAACCTGCTCGTTGGCAAGCGAGACGTCGCCCGGCTCGTGGTCCTGCAGACCAATCGAGTGGCCCAGGCGATGTGTAAAGTACTTGCCGTAGCCAGCGTCCTCAATCACGTCGCGCGCTGCACGGTCCAGGTCGCACATGCGCGCGCCCGGGGCGATGAGCGCCTCGGCGGCCTCGTTGGCACGGCGCACGATGTCGTAGATGCGCGCCGTCTCCTCGTCCGGCTCGCCCCAAAAGAACGTGCGCGTCATGTCCGAGCAGTAGTTACGATGGCGTCCGCCAATGTCGAACAGCACCACGTCGCCACGCTTGAGTACCGTGTCGTCGGGCTCGTGGTGCGGGTCGCCGGCGTTGGCGCCAAAGCTCACGATGGGCGGAAAGCTAAACCCCTCGCAGCCGTGCTTGCGATACAGACTGAGCATCTGGTCGGCAATTTCGCGCTCCGTCACGCCCTCGTGGACGGGCTTGATAACATCGGCCATCACAGCGTCGTTAGCGGCCGAGGACGCGCGCATGAGCTTCTGCTCGGTGGCATCCTTGTAGGTGCGTGCGTCGGTGACGGCAAAGTCGCCCAGGAAAAACTCGCTGGCGGCATGGCGCTCCATGAGGGGCATCAAAAAGCCGGAACGCATGACGGTGTCGATACCAAGCGGCTTGTCTGGGTCGATCTCACTCGCGATGGCGTCGGCCACGACATCGGTATCGGTGTGGTAGGCGACGCGCGCATTGTCATACTCTGGCAGCTGGTGCAGGGCGTTGACTAGGATCACCGGCTCGCTACCGCGTGTGAGCAGCACGCCACAAAAACGCTCGAACATATCGGCATAAAAACCGGTCAGGTAATAGATCGACCACGGGTCGTTTATGAGCAGCTGTGCGCCGGGGTGCTGGGCCTCGAGCGCATCGAGCACGCGCGCCACACGCTGGTCATCGACATGTGCCATGAAACATCCTTTCGCTAGGGTGCCACCATGGTATCCCCAATGCCGGGGTAGTCAATTTGGGACGGGGCTATTTTAGCTGCGTAAAACTTGCGGAATGATTTTTCTGGGACGGGGATTAAATAATCATTCGGAACCCAATGATTATTTAATCCCCGTCCCAGAAAAATCATTTGAGCGAACGTTCGGGCAAAAGTAGTCATAAGAGGCCCGTCCCAAATGGGCTGGCTTCAAAACTATGGCGGATTACGGGGCTGGACCTGTATTACTTGACCATGGGAAAAATCGCTAAATTAAAACCGCAGGTAGACGGCTTATCAAAAATCGAAAATTGCCGGTATGGATGGGGGTCTCCGAATTAGCCCCGTAATCCGGCATAGTTTTGAATTGGTACTAAAGTAGGCACAAGCTAAATACCGATTCCAAGGATGGTTGCGGTGGAATAGTTCCTGGATGCCGGGGTTTGGCGGAAAACAGGAACTATTCCACCGCAACTGCAGAGGGGGATGAAGTCCCGTTCTAAATGCGCTGCTTAGGCTGGGTCGATGTTCATGCTGGCGACGAGGTCGATATTGGTGTTTAGGAGGTTCTCTAGCACGACGTCGCCCATGCGGATGGGGGCTTTGACCACTAGACCGCGGATGAGGTCCATGGCTTGGGCGTGGAGTGCCAGCGGGATGGCTTCGGCCGTGCGCACAGGCAGAAGCGCCTCGTCGCCGCCGGATGCGGCCACGGTGGTGGTGAGCACGCGCATGGGGCAGGTGAGCTCCTGATGCGCGAACTTATCGCCGCGTGGGCAGTTGTTGCCGGTTACGGAGCGCACTTCTACCACGGCGCCGTCTGCGTCACGCTCTACCTCTACGGTCAGGAGGCATTCGGATGGGCAGGTGGTGCAGTTGAACTGCAGCGTCTCGGTCGCATTCGTGCTCATGAGCTATGCCTCCTCAATGGGATCGACAGACAGATTAATCTCTCTAGCACCTAGGTCGAGTGCGCGCTGAATCACCTTCGCCGGCAGCGGGAAGCTTTCCATGACGCTCGGCTTAAATGCACGGACCTTGCCTGCGAACAGTTCCTCGCCGCCTGCCAGAATACGCACGCGGGCGGCGTCGACGGGTCGGCGCACGCGGAAGTTGAGCTTGGTGAGCGCCACAGCCGTAATGCGTCCCGGCAGCGCGTAGCCCGCGATGCCGGCAGGGGAGACGGTGAGCTCGCAGCTCGGAACGGTGCCCGCGTCGGTCCCCAGCGCGTACGCCGCCGCAGCTGCGCCGGCGCGCTCAGACTCGGTCGTCACGTTGTCGGCCAGGTCGTGCACGTGCAGCACGTTGCCGCAGGCAAAGATACCCGGTACGCCCGTCTGCAGGCTCTGGTCCACCACGGCGCCGCGCGTACGTGGGTCAAGCTCAACGCCCGCGCCCACCGAAAGCTCGTTCTCGGGAATCAAGCCCACCGAAAGCAGCAGTGTGTCGCACGGAACGATGCGCTCGGTCCCCGGAATGGGCGCCAGGCGCTCGTCGACTTGGCTTACCTCGACGGCTTCCACGCGGTCGTGCCCGATCACGCGTGTGACGGTGGTGGACAGGTGCAGCGGAATGCCAAAGTCGTTCAGGCAGTTCTTCACATTGCGGCGCAGGCCGTTGGCGTACGGCATGAGCTCGTACACGCCTTCGACCGAAATCCCCTCGAGCGTGCAGCGGCGCGCCATGATAAGCCCGATGTCACCCGAGCCCAAAATGACGGCACGCGAGCCGGGCTTGAGGTTTTCGATATTGATGTATCGCTGCGCCAGGCCCGCCGTAAACACGCCGGCGGGACGGCTGCCGGGGATCTTGATCTCGCTGCGCGTGCGCTCGCGGCACCCCATGGCAAGGACGACCGCGCGTCCGGTGAGCTGCAGCATGCCGGCGGGGCTCATGAGCGTGACGGTATGGACTGCGGTGGCTCCCGCACCCTCGCTCGAATCGATCCCAATCACCATGCTGTCCAAGAACAGCGCAATGTCGGTCGCGCGTACCTGATCGATAAAGCGCTGCGCGTACTCGGGACCGGTGAGCTCCTGCTTAAAGTGCGAAAGGCCAAAACCGGGGTGGATGCACTGGCGGAGGATTCCGCCCAGATGCTGCTCGCGCTCCACGATGGCCACGTGGGCGCCGGCCTTTTGCGCGGCAAGCGCAGCCGCCATGCCAGCAGGCCCGCCGCCGATGACGACCACGTCGAAGGCCTGCGTCGACACCGACGCTACAGCTCCGGCCTCCGCGCGTCCGTCGCGCATATCAAACGTTGCCATCCTAGCGCGCCCCCTTCAGCGGTCCCTCAACCAACCAAGATCCGGTATCCTCCAACAGCACCTCGCTGGGGTCGCAGCCCAGCTCGCGCGCGATGATCGCCACCACGCGGCTCTGGCAAAAGCCACTCTGGCACCGACCCATGCCGGCCCGGCAGCGGCGCTTGACGCCTTCGACCGAAACCGCGCCCGGTTGGCGTCGAATCGCGGCCACGATCTCGGCCTCGGGCACCGTCTCGCAGCGGCAGACGATCTGCCCCCACGCGGGGTCGGACTCGATGAGCTCTTCTTTGCGCGTAAGTGGCGCGCGGTCAAAGTCGTCGGGCGCGCGGCGAATCGGGTCCCAATCGTCCCGTTCGCGCAGGGGCACGCCGGCATCGCGCAACACCTGTTCCATACGCTCGGCAATGGCCGGCGCGCTCGCCACACCCGGCGACTGAATGCCTGACGCTTTGAACAGCTCCGGCACCACGGCCGACTGCCCAATAAAGAAGTCGTTCGTTCCCTGAATGACCGGACGACCGCCGGCAAACGCGCGCACCACACGGCGCGTGTCCAGATCGGGCACCAGCTTGCGCGCGCCGCTCAGCAGCGCGTTCACATCGCTCGCATAGGTCTGCGTGTCGCCAGGCTCGCGCACCGCGGCCGTCGCGGTAATCACAGTGTTGCCGTGTACGGTGCCCGTGACGATAACGCCCTTGGAAACCGGCGTGGGAACGGGATAGAGCGGCATGAGCACTCGCGGCTCCTTGTCCAGCACCACAATGTTGCCCTGGCGCCAGACCATCTGAAACTCCTCGGCGCCCGCCATATGCGAGATGTCTGCGGCACCGTTGCCCGCGGCGTTGACCAGGTAACGGCAACGCACGTCTCCGGCGGGCGTTGCCAGCGTAAAGCGCGCGACCCCGTCATCCGAGCCGGCAACTTCAATGGCTTCCACCGGCGCGGACCGCATAAAGGTCACCCCGTTGGCGACGGCGTTCTCCAGCGCGGCGATGGCAACCTCAAACGGGTCGACAAACCCAGTCGAGGGGCACCACAACGCGCACGTTGCATCGGCACTCGCGCGCGGCTCTAATTCGTGGATGCGGTCGGGTCCGACGATTGACAGCTCGGGCACACCGTTGGCCAGGCCATTCTGGCGCAGCTTTTCCAGATGCGCGCGGCCCTCGTCGTTAAAGCCCAACACCATCGACCCGGTGCGGCAGAACAGAAAGCCCAGCTCCTGCGCCCACGTACCGTATAACTCGCAGCCACGGGCGTTGACCTGCGCCTTTACGGTGCCCGGCGCCGGATCGTAGCCGGCGTGCACCAGGCCGCCGTTGGCCTTCGACGCCCCCAGCGCGATATCGTTTGCTGCCTCGACCACGCAAATGGATAGGTCATAGCGCGCGAGCTGGCGCGCGATGGCGCACCCGGTAATGCCCGCGCCCACAATTGCGATATCAAATGTTTCTGCCACGGTGCCTCCAAGACAAGTTGACAGGATGTCAATAAGACTATCCTACGGTCTGCACACCCCCCAACGCGGTGGCAATGCGGCGAACAGCCCCGCAACACCCGCCAACGGCAGACGAGGGGAGACTCTGTAACGTCGGCAACCTCGTCTGCCGGCTACCGTGTTGAAGTTTTGTCTTGATCTGTAACATCTAGACCCGGATTCCGCTCCCACTTGTTACAGATTGAGATGTTTGTGTCCGCGCCTGCCCCGCCCCTAGCCGTGGTCCCATATAAACAAACCCCGTGGTAAACTTGACCGGACTGTTAATATTCCGAAAGGTACCCGTAATGTCCAAGTACATCTCCGAGCTCATGTCGCCGCAGCTTATGGGCGTCGTCTATGCCTTTGTTGGCTTTATCATCGCCCTGTATGTGCTGTCGGTCGTCTATGTGTTCATCGACGCTCGCCGCCGCGGCGCCAGCGCCTACGTGGCATGGGGCATCATCGCCCTCATCCCGTTTGTGGGCCTCATTGCCTACCTGGTCCTGCGCCCGCACTCCTACGCGTCCGACCGCGAGGAGCAGGAGCTGGACATGGCCCTGCGCGAGCGCCAGCTTGCCCAGTACGGCACCTGCCCGCAGTGCGGCGCGCCCATCGAGAAGGACTTCGTCGTCTGCCCGGTGTGCGACACCCAGGTTCGCAATGTCTGCCCCAGCTGCCATCGCCCGCTCGATGCGCACTGGAAGGTCTGCCCCTACTGCCGAACTCGCATCCAGTAACGCATCCATCGCCGGGCCGGCCGTAAGCCACGGGCACCGCGCACTACGCGCTAGCCGCATGCGCGCCCCGCAGCCCCGCCCCCACACGATGAAGCATGCGTAGAAAATCGCCCGCCGTGCCATTAAGGTACGGCGGGCGCTTGTATACCAAGGCAACCTGCCTATAATGATGCAAGTCAAAAACGCCGAGCGCATCGCACGCACTTGCATCAGGCATCCGAGAGGAGAAAACATACCCATGAAGGCACTCTACAATGACGGTTCGGTGGCCGAGCTCCCGCAGGACGAGGTCACGCACGTCATCCGCCACTCCGCCGCGCACATCATGGCGCAGGCCATCAAGCGCCTGTACCCCGAGGCTGACTTTGCCTACGGTCCCGCGACCGACAACGGCTTCTACTACGACGTCGACCTTCCCGAGGGCGTCAAGATCAGCGAGGACGACTTCCCCGCGATCGAGGCCGAGATGAAAAAGATCGTCAAGGAGAACCTCAAGTTCACCGTCTTTGAGAAGCCCCGCGCCGAGGCCATCGCCCTTATGGAGGAGCGTGGCGAGAAGTACAAGGTCGAGCACATCGGCGACCTGGACGACGACGCCCGCATCACCTTCTACCAGCAGGGCGACTACATCGACATGTGTGTCGGCCCCCACATCTGCTACACCAAGGCCCTCAAGGCCTTTAAGCTCACTGGCGTCTCGGGCGCTTACTGGAAGGGCGACAAGGACAACAAGATGCTCACCCGCATCAACGGCGTCGCCTTTGCCACCAAGGAAGAGCTCGACGAGCACATGCACATGCTGGAGGAGGCCAAGAAGCGCGACCACCGCAAGATCGGCCGCGAGATGGACCTCTTTATGATGCGCGACGAGGCCCCCGGCTTCCCGTTCTTCCTGCCCAACGGCATGATCCTTAAGAACACGCTGCTGGACTACTGGCGCGAGATCCACCACAAGGCCGGCTACGTGGAGATCTCCACGCCGCTCATCATGAACAAGCAGCTGTGGAAGACCTCGGGCCACTGGGACCACTACAAGGACAACATGTACTCCACCGTCATCGACGACGAAGAGTACTGCATTAAGCCCATGAACTGCCCGGGCGGCGTGCTGGTGTACGCCTCCAAGCCGCACTCCTATCGCGAGCTGCCCATTCGCGCCGGCGAGATTGGTCTGGTGCATCGCCATGAGCTGCGCGGCGCCCTGCACGGCCTGTTCCGCGTGCGCTGCTTTAACCAGGACGACGCCCATCTGTTTGTGCGTCCCGACCAGCTGACCGACGAGATCGTGGGCGTGGTCAACCTCATCGACTCCGTGTACCAGAAGTTTGGCTTTAAGTACCACGTTGAGATTTCCACCCGCCCCGAGGACTCCATGGGTTCGGACGAGGACTGGGCTCGCGCCGAGGAGGGCCTGCGCACCGCTCTGGAGCAGCTGCACATGGACTACGAGGTCAACGAGGGCGACGGCGCCTTCTACGGCCCCAAGATCGACTTCCATCTGGAGGACTCTCTCGGCCGTACCTGGCAGTGCGGCACCGTGCAGCTCGACTTCCAGATGCCGCTCAACTTTGACCTGGAGTACGTTGACGCCGACGGCACCAAGAAGCGCCCCATCATGCTGCATCGCGTGTGCTTTGGCTCCATCGAGCGCTTTATCGGTATTCTGATTGAGCACTTTGCGGGCAAGTTCCCCACCTGGCTGGCTCCCGTGCAGGTCAAGGCACTTCCGGTTTCCGAGAAGAGCCGCGATTACGCCCACGAGGTGTGCGCCAAGCTGGAGGAGGCTGGCATTCGCGTGGTCTGCGACGACCGCGACGAGAAGATCGGCTACAAGATCCGCGAGGCCCGCTCCATTGACCGCGTGCCCTACATGCTCATCCTGGGCGAGAAGGAGGTCGAGGCCGGCAATATCTCCGTCCGCGATCGCTCCAACGAGACCGTTCAGATGAGCGTTGACGAGTTTGTTGCGAAGGTGCTCGAGGAGATCAAGACCCGCGCCTAAGGCAAACTTCACAACAATTATCAAAGGCGACCGTCCACAAAGGGCGGTCGCCTTTTTCATGCCGAAATAAGAAAAGCCGCTGGTTGAGCGGCTTTTCTTGTTGCACAAAAAGGTACAGGTTTTTGTAGAGGGGTATGGAGATGTACCTACTAGCAGTACATTTTGCGTAATCTGGTCAAACGCTGATTAATTGCTCGTATAATGTCGTCTGTCGAAAGATACAAAAAACTGTACTTTTGCGACTGCGCCTAGCTGCGAGCGAGAAGCCTGTTCTAAACGCCCCTGCATTTGCGTGCATCGCAAAGCCGACGAGGGGGCGAGAACATGGAACAGACGGCGCGGCGCCAAGAGCAGCTGCCGGGCGCATTTAATGGCTCCACCACAAACAGCCAGCACGGCCGCGTCCGCTGGTATCTGGTTCACACCCCCTATGGAAAAGAGCGCGAGACCTGCGAAAAGGTCCGCTGCATTATCCCACACAACCTTATGCAGGACGCTTTTGTAATGCAAAAGGAGTTCTGGTTTAAGCGGGACGGCGCATGGTCGCTCCAAACCAAACCTATGTACAAAGAATATTTCTTCGTCGCCACGCACGATGCCGCCGCGCTCGATAGGGCTTTGGCCCAGTTGAGCTTTGGCTGTCGCATCGCCGGCAGTAGGGAGCGGGCGTACATGCCCATGCCGGACGATGCGCAGGATTGGTACCGCAGCGTGCTGGACGACGACGGCGTGGTGCGCAACAGCATCGCGCGCATAGAAGACGGCGTGTTGCACATAGAACAGGGGCCCTTGGTGGGGCAAGAGGCCCGCGTGAAGAAGATCGACCGTCATAAACGTTGGTGCCTGGTAGACGTGGGCGTAGGCGACTCCGCTTTTAGGGAGCTGCTGCCGCTCGATGTCCCCAGCAAAACGTAAGGGAGACGTTGCACCAGCTATTCGTTCGCATTTTTGATTTTACCGATTGGGGGATCCCTGGGGAACGGGGACGTAAGTTTGACTGTGGCTGCTAAAGAAGTAACAGAGAGCAATGCGCCCGTGGGGGCGGCGCTGATTGCTCAGGCCATGGACCGGCGCGAGGGCGCCGGTCGCTACAAGGCCATGCAATCCATCATGGACTGGGATCGCTCGCGCCTGGTCTACCGTGTCGTGAAGCGCACGTTCGACATTGTGTTCAGCGGTGCCGCGCTCGTCCTCATCGCGATCCCCAGCCTCGTACTCGCCGCTGCCATCCGCCTGGAGAGCGAGGGGAGCCCCTTCTATAGCCAAATCCGCGTGGGCCGCACCCGTTCCGACGGTAGTTTAACCACCTTTCGCATGTGGAAGTTCCGCAGCATGTACAGAGATGCCGACGAACGCCTCGCCGAGCTCAGGGAGCAAAACGAGATCGCAGGCGCCATGTTCAAGATGAAGAACGATCCGCGCGTCACCAAGATCGGGAAGTTCATCCGCAAGCACTCTATCGACGAGTTCCCGCAGTTCCTCAACGTGTTCCTGGGCCAGATGTCCGTCGTCGGCCCGCGCCCGCCACTTCCGAATGAGGTAGCTGAGTACACCGAGTACGACCTGCAGAGGCTAGCAGTGAAACCAGGCATTACGGGGCTCTGGCAGGTTACGGAGCGCAACTCCACCGGTTTCGACGGCATGGTCCGCCGGGACCTCGAGTACATAGCAAAACGCGGAATCGTTATGGACCTCAAAATCGTCCTCCTCACGGTTCTGGAGGTCTTCAACGGGAGCGATGCGTACTAATGCAACATGTTTTCATCATCGGATCCAAGGGGATTCCGGCAAACTACGGCGGCTACGAGACGTTCGTGGAGAAGCTGACCGAGAATCAGGTATCCCACGACATCAAGTACCACGTGGCATGCGCCGTGGACTCCGCCGAGCAAGTCGGCGAGTTCGAGCACAACGGGGCGCACTGCTTCAACGTGCTGCGCAGGCCCGTCGGTGCCGCGAGGGCTATCTTCTACGACATCGACGCCCTCAAGTGGTGCATCGCCTACATCGAGGAGAACCGAGTCCAGCACCCCATCGTCTATGTGCTGGCCTGTCGCATCGGACCGTTTTTCGGCAGGTACGTTAACAGGATCCACGCCCTTGGCGGCAAGGTCCTCGTGAACCCCGACGGCCACGAGTGGAAGCGCGCCAAGTGGAGCGCGCCCGTCCGAAAGTACTGGAAGCTCTCGGAGCGCGGGATGGTCAAGCACGCCGACCTGATGGTGTGCGACTCCAAGAACATCGAGAAGTACATTCGCGGGGAGTATGCCGATATCGGCCCCGAGACGACCTTCATCGCCTACGGGGCCGATATCAAGCGCTCCGTGCTCGCGGACGACGACCCCAAGTTCACGGGATGGCTCTCCGAGAAGGGCCTCGAGCCCTTCGGCTACTACCTGGTCGTGGGACGCTTCGTGCCCGAGAACAACTACGAGACCATGATCCGGGAGTTCATGGCTTCCGACTCCAAGCGAGATTTCGCGCTCGTGACGGGAGTGGACGATTCCTTCCTCGCGGAGCTCGAGCGGAAGACGCACTTCAAGTCCGATCCGCGCATCAAGTTCGTCGGGACCGTCTACGACCAGGAGCTTCTGAAGAAGATCCGTGAGCAGGCTTACGGCTACTTCCACGGCCATGAGGTCGGCGGCACCAACCCGAGCCTCCTGGAGGCCTTGGCTTCCACTCGCCTGAATCTTCTTTTAGACGTGGGTTTCAACCGAGAAGTCGCTGAAGATTCCGCCCTGTATTGGGACAAGAAGTCCGGAGACTTGGCTGGACTTATTAACCGTGCTGACGCGATGGACTTGAAGTCGATCGAGGAGTTTGATGCGGCCTCGACTTCCGTTATCCGCGACCGGTATTCTTGGCGGTCCATCACCGACAGCTATGAAGACCTTTTCCTCGGAAGGCAATAGCACTATGAAAGGCATCATCCTCGCAGGCGGGTCCGGCACGCGTCTGTACCCGCTCACGCTCGTGACCTCCAAGCAGCTGCTGCCGGTCTACGACAAGCCCATGATCTACTACCCGCTGTCCACCCTCATGCTGGCGGGCATCCGGGATATCCTGGTCATCTCCACCCCGACCGAC
>OKUC01000656.1_pt1 | contig 15609 bp, 10 predicted proteins | sample 1606761 | NCBI WGS metagenome assembly OKUC01 (sample SAMEA3882542, study PRJEB24775) | human gut metagenome | biome: human-associated habitat; feature: intestine environment; material: feces | place: Netherlands | collected 2009/2010 | reverse complement strand
CCATTTTGAGCTGACTGTCTGTAATGATACGGATTCAGGAATAAAAATGTGATATACATCACGGAAAACGATAAACTTTTTCATTATAATACAAAAGGAAAGTGAGACTGCTTAAAGTGATTCTATTGTTATAAGCGTTCACACGATGGTATTATGGTGTATGTATAAAGAATCTATGAAATCAGTTATTGAAAAATAGGAGGAAAAAACAGAATGGGTACTTTCAATTACGATTTGGTAAAAGATCCTACGTATTTTAACGACAACCGTGTGGCTGCTCATTCAGACCACAAATATTACGCTTCTGTGGAAGCGATGGAACAGGATGTGGATAACTTCCGTCACAGCCTGAATGGACTGTGGAAATTCCATTACGCAAAAAATTACAACTCTACGATCCCGGGATTTGAGAAAACAGAATATTGTTGCAAATCATGGGATGATATCCGTGTACCGGCTCATATTCAGATGGAGGGATATGATGTACCGCAGTATGCAAATGTACAGTACCCGTGGGAAGGAAGAGAAGAAGTAGAACTGGGTCAGATTCCGGAGAGATTCAATCCGGTTGCTTCTTATGTGAAATATTTTGAAGTTCCGGAAGAGATGGAAGGAAAAAAAGTATTTATCTCTTTCCAGGGTGCAGAAAGTGGTATCGCTGTATGGCTGAACGGTAACTTTGTAGGATACAGTGAAGATACCTTTACACCATCCGAATTCGAACTGACTCCTTATCTGAAAGAGGGAGAAAACAAACTGGCAGCTCAGGTCTTCAAATGGACCAGCAGCAGCTGGTGTGAGGATCAGGACTTCTTCCGTTTCTCGGGTATCTACCGTGATGTCTATCTGTATGCGATCCCGGAAGTCCATGTATCTGATGTGAAGATCCAGACACTTCTGGACGATACCTTCACCAAAGCGGATCTGGTGATCGATACCAAAGCAACAAAAGCCGGAAAAGTAAAAATTACATTATCCAAAGCCGGAAAAGAACTGCAGAGTGTAGAAGAAACACTGGCAGAGGAGTCTCAGTATGTGATGAAAGTGGAGAATCCTGAACTGTGGTCTGCAGAATCTCCTGTATTATATGATCTGTTACTGGAAGTGATGGATGAGAACGGACAGGTGACAGAAGTGATCCCTCAGAGAGTGGGCTTCCGTCGTTTTGAGATGAAAGATTCTATTATGATGCTGAATGGTAAGAGAATCGTCTTCAAAGGTGTTAACCGTCACGAATTCAGTTCTGTATCCGGCCGTGTGGTATCCAGAGAAGAACTGATCAAAGACCTGGTAACCATGAAACAGAACAATATCAATGCGATCCGTACCTGTCATTATCCGGATGCAGTTGGCATCTATGAACTGTGTGACGAATATGGTATCTACATGATCGCAGAATGTAACATGGAGAGCCACGGAAGCTGGGACATCAGCGCAGAACAGACCGGTGACTTCAGCAAAGTCGTACCATGTGACCGTCCGGAATGGATGGATATGATGCTTGATCGTGTTAACTCTATGTATCAGAGAGATAAGAACCATCCTGCGATCCTGATCTGGTCCTGTGGTAATGAATCTTTTGGCGGAAAAGTAATCTACGAGATGTCACAGCTGTACCGTAAGATGGATCCGAACCGCCTGGTACATTATGAAGGTGTCTGCCACGACAGAAGATACAACGATACCAGTGATATGGAAAGCCAGATGTATCCGTCTGTAGAAGCTATCCAGGAATTCCTGGAAAAAGACAGAAGCAAACCGTTTATCTGCTGCGAGTACACTCATGCAATGGGTAACTCCTGCGGAGGTATGCACAAATATACAGATCTGACCGATACCGAGCCGTCCTACCAGGGTGGATTTATCTGGGATTATATCGATCAGTCCATCTACAAAAAAGACCGTTACGGAAAAGAATTCCAGGCATACGGCGGTGACTTCAATGATCGTCCATGCGACTACAACTTCAGCGGAAACGGTATCGCATACGGCGGAGAAAGAGACGCATCTCCGAAGATGCAGGATGTGAAATTCAACTACCAGAACATCTCTGCCAAAGTGGAAAAAGACCAGGTAACCATCGTCAACAAGAACCTGTTTATCAACACTGATACCTTTGACTGCTTCGTAGTACTTGCAAAAGATGGAAAAGAAGTAAAAGAAGTTCCGATGGAAACTCATGTAGCTCCTTTGAGTGAAGAGACCGTAAGTCTGCCGATTCCGGTACAGAATCTGCCGGGTGAATATGCAGTTACTGTATCCTTCCGGCTGAAAGAAGATACCGTATGGGCAAAACGTGGTCATGAAGTGGCATTCGGACAGGGTGTCTACAAAGTAGAAGCACCTGCAAAAGCTGTAAAACCTGCAAGATTTGAAGTGATCAGATCCGGTCATGACTTTGGTGTTCGCGGTGAAAACTTCGATGTGCTCTTCTCTTACCTGAATGGCGGTCTTGCTTCTTACCGTTACGGTGGAGTGGAGATGATCCAGATGATCCCAAGACCAAACTTCTGGCGTGCACCGGTTGACAACGATAACGGAAGCCTGATGCAGATGCGCTGCGGACAGTGGAAACTGGCATCCATGTATCTGTCTCACAAATATCCAACCGGAGGACATTATCCGGGAATGCATATCCCTGAGATCGAAGTCCTGGATGACAGTGCAAAGATTACATTTACTTATGCAATGCCAACGACTCCGGCAACCGAGTGCAAACTGAGCTATCAGGTATATGGAGACGGAAGCATCCGCACCACACTGACTTATGATCCGGTAGAGGGTCTGGGCGATATGCCGGAATTCGGTGTTATGTTCAAGTTCGATGCAGATTACGACAATGTAACCTGGTACGGCATGGGACCGGAAGAAACTTATGTGGACAGATGCGAAGGCGCAAAACTGGGTATCTACAGGAACAAAGTGGAAGATAATATGGCAAAATACATGGTTCCGCAGGAATGTGGAAACAAGGTTGGCGTACGTTGGGCATCTGTAACAGACCGTAAGGGCAGAGGAATGCTGTTTACCGGTGATGCTATGGAATTCTCCGCACTGCCATATACACCACACGAGATGGAAAATGCGATGCATCCATTTGAACTGCCACAGGTACACTACACGGTAGTACGTGTATCCAAACAGCAGATGGGTATTGCCGGAGACGACAGCTGGGGTGCAAAACCACTTCCGGAATATCTGATCAAAACCGATGAAAAGATGGAATTTACATTCACATTCAAGGGAATCTGATGAAAATTGCAAATTAAATGATTAAATGAAAGGAAAAGCCTTTCTCCTTGATGTGAAAGGAGAAAGGCTTTTTGTTAAGACAGGAGAAGAACTTATGGCAAGAGAAGTAAATTTTGGGAAAATGCTCCATGGTGGAGATTACAATCCGGAACAGTGGCTTCACAGCCCGGAGATTCTGGAAAAAGACATCGAATATTTTAAAAAAGCGAAAATCAATGAAGTATCCCTGGGTATATTTTCCTGGGCAGTACTCGAACCGGTAGAGGGAGAGTTCCATTTTGAATGGATGGAAAAGATTATAGATCGTCTGTATGAAAATGGTATTTCTACAATTCTTGCCACCCCGACCGGAGCAAGACCAAGATGGATGGCACAGAAGTATCCGGAGGTGCTTCGTGTAGACGCCAGTCGTCACAGAAATCTGTATGGAGAAAGACATAACCACTGTTATACATCTCCGGTGTACAGAGAAAAGACAAGAATTATGAATACAAAACTGGCGGAAAAATTCAAAGACCATCCGGGTGTGATCGCCTGGCATATTTCCAATGAATATGGAGGAGAGTGTCATTGTCCGTTGTGTCAGGCAGCCTTTAAAAACTGGCTGAAAGACAAATATCAGACAGCAGATAAGATGAACCGGGCATGGGCAACCACATTCTGGAGTCACCGCTATAACGATTTTGATCAGGTAGACAGTCCTTCCCCAAGAGGAGACAGCTCTCTTCACGGTCTGAACCTGGACTGGAAACGGTTTGTGACCGATCAGACTGTAGATTTTGTAAAATGGGAGATCCAGGCTCTTAGGGATGCAGGATCCGACAAACCAACCACCATCAATATGATGTACGATTTCCAGGGATTAAATTATCACAAATTTGCTGATGTAGTAGATTTTGTATCCTGGGATAATTATCCACAGTGGCACAAGAAAGAAGAATACCTGACAGCCATGGATAATGGCATGCAGCATGATATCATGCGAAGTATTCAGAAAAAACCATTTTTACTGATGGAGAACTGTCCGTCGGCAACCAACTGGCAGTCCGTAAGCAAATTAAAGAAACCGGGAATGCTTCATGCAGCTTCCATGCAGGCTGTTGCCCACGGATCCGACAGTATTTTGTATTTCCAGCTTCGACAGAGCCAGGGTTCCTCTGAAAAGTTCCATGGTGCAGTGATCGATCATTATGGCAAGGATGATACCAGAGTATTTAAGGAGGTAACGGAAGTAGGAGAAAGTCTGGAAAAACTTCAGGAAGTTACCGGAACGAAGAACCCGGCACAGGTGGCTGTGGTATATGACTGGGAGAACCGCTGGGCAATGGAAGACGCCCAGGGACCAAGAAATAAAGGACTGTTCTATAAGGAAACTGTGGAAAAATCCTATTACGCATTCCGCAAACAGGGACTGAATGTGGATATGATCGATATGGAGCAGGATCTGGATGGTTATAAAGTAGTAGCAGCGCCTATGCTTTATATGTTCAGGGAAGGATTTGAAGAGAAGGTTCGTAAATACGTAGAAAATGGTGGAACCTTTATCCTGACTTACTGGTCCGGTATCGTAGACAGTACCGATCTGTGTTTCCTGGAGGGAACTCCCCATGGACTGATGGATGTGATGGGACTTCGCAGTACAGAGATTGACGGTTTGTACGATGGGGAATATAATAGAGGAGTACCGGTGAGGGGAAATGAGTTGTGCCTGACGAAAACCTATACCTGTAACCATCTTTGTGAACTGGTTAAGACTTCTACTGCACAGCCTCTGATGACCTACGAAACCGACTTTTATGCCGGTATGCCGGCACTTACCGTGAACCTTTTTGGCAAAGGAAAAGCATACCATGTCTGTGCAGACTTTGAACAGGGATTTTATGATGAAGTGTATCGTAAGATTGCAAAAGAAGCAGGCGTAAAACGTGTAGTTGCCCATATTCCGGAAGGTGTGGAAGTATGTGTGCGCCGGAATCAGGATACAGATTATGTATTTGTACAGAACTTCAACCGCCAGCCGGTAGAAGTCAAGTTGCCTGTAGAACAGTATCCGGTATGGCTTGGAAAATATGATGGCACTATAGATCGGTTCGGCACCGTGGTATTAAAAGGAAAGGCAGGAGAAAAGGAATGATTCAAGAGAGCATTGTAAAACTGGTACAGTATGGACTGACAACCGGTCTGGTAGAAAAGGAAGACAAGCGTTATACTACGAATAAAATTCTGGAATTACTGCAGATGGATGCAATCGATGAAGAATATGTAAAACAGATCATGGAGTCTGACGGAGCAGATCAGAGTGTGGTAGGTGAACTGGAAAGCATTCTGGGAGATATCTGTGACTATGCATATGAACATGGTCTGATGGAAGAAAACAGTGTAGGTTATCGCGACCTGTTTGACACAAAAGTTATGAGTCTTTTGGTAGACCGTCCAAGCAATGTGATCCGTCGCTTCTGGGAATTATACAAAGAAGATCCGGTAAAGGCTACCGATGCACATTACAAATTCAGCCAGGACACCGATTATATCCGTCGTTACCGTATCGCAAAAGATATGAAATGGGTAGCACCGACAGAATACGGTGATCTGGATATTACCATCAACCTGTCCAAACCGGAAAAAGATCCGAAAGCCATCGCAGCAGCAAAGCTGGCAAAACAGACATCATATCCAAAATGTCTGCTTTGCATGGAAAACGAAGGCTACGCAGGACGACTGAACCATCCGGCAAGACAGAACCACAGAATCATACCGGTAACCATCAACAACAGTGAGTGGGGATTCCAGTATTCTCCTTATGTATATTATAACGAGCATTGTATCGTATTCAATTCTCAGCATGTACCGATGAAGATCGAACGTGCAACCTTCGCAAAATTGTTTGACTTTGTAAAACAGTTCCCGCACTACTTTGTTGGATCCAATGCGGATCTGCCGATCGTAGGAGGATCGATCCTGAGCCACGATCATTTCCAGGGTGGACATTATGAATTTGCCATGGCGAAAGCACCGGTGGAAAAAGAAGTAGTGATCCCGGGATTCGAAGATGTCAAAGCAGGCATCGTAAAATGGCCGATGTCCGTCATCCGTATAAGCGGTCCGGACACGGAGCGTCTGATCGAACTGGCAGACAAGATCCTGTTAAAGTGGAGAGGATACACTGACGAGGCAGCATTTATCTTCGCGGAAACCGACGGAGAACCACACAATACCATCACCCCGATCGCAAGAAAACGTGGTGATATGTATGAGATGGATCTGGTTTTGAGGAATAATATTACGACCGAAGAACATCCGCTGGGTGTTTATCATCCGCATGCGGAACTGCACCATATCAAGAAAGAAAACATCGGTCTGATCGAAGTTATGGGTCTGGCAGTGCTTCCGGCACGTCTGAAAGGTGAACTTGAAGGTCTGTGCAAAGCCATTGTGGCAGGCGAAGATCTGAGAAAAGATGAAGTTCTGGAAAAACATGCCGACTGGGTAGATGAACTGAAAGAAAAATATACTTTCACAGCAGAAAATGTGGAAGAGATTCTGAAAAAGGAGATCGGCATTGTATTCAAGAAGGTGCTGGAGCATGCAGGAGTGTACAAATGCACAGAAGAAGGCAGAACTGCATTCATGAGATTTATTGACAGTCTGTAAAAGAAAATAACGATTTTTATATAATACTTTGGTAAAGTGTTATAAAAATAAAGAGCCGGGTTGACAACAGCAATCCGGCTCCTTATAATAAAAGCATTAACGAAACTACATATCGAGCCAATAGAAGGTTGCAGGAAAGCAGGCGAAAGCCCGCCGAAGGAATAATACTCTCAGGTGTCCGTGAAAAACGGACGGGACTGTAACCGGATGGCCCTCTGGAGAATCCCAAAGATGGGTGCCGAAGGTGAAAGCAGATCTGTGATCTGCGAATCTCTCAGGCAAAAGGACAGTGTGAAAGATACAAAAAAGAAAAGCGGCATGTCGCAGTTGTTTTTTGTGTTTCGAGTGGATAATGAATAACAATTCTGAACAGAACCTGCAAAGGCGCAGAACAGTTATGGAAGTATCAGGTCCCGGGGATTTCCCCGGGACCTTTTTTGTCGGAAACGCTGTACTGGTTTCAGGTGAATAAAAAACGCTCTGCAAGGATATGCCCCGGCGCATTCTTTGGTATTGGCTTGAAACGTAAGAAAAAGTGAGGGAGAAGAAAAAACATGGAATTTGTTACAAAAGTAGTTGAGTGTGTCAATACGTTTCTGTGGGATTATGCACTGCTGATCCTGCTTCTGGGAGCCGGTATCATTTACTCGTTCAGCCTGAAATTTATTCAGGTACGAAAGTTTGGTGCCGGAATGAAAGCATTGTTTGGTAATTTTTCGCTGCATGGCGGGAAAGGAGAAAATGGTCTCAGTTCTTTTCAGGCTCTGACAACAGCGATTGCCGCCCAGGTAGGAACCGGTAATATCGCCGGAGCAGCAACAGCGATTGCATCCGGAGGGCCGGGTTCCATCTTCTGGATGTGGGTCAGTGCATTCTTCGGAATGGCTACCATCTATGCGGAAGCTGTTATGGCACAGCATACAAGAAAACTGGAAAACGGACACTATGTAGGAGGCCCGGTATATTATATAAAATACGTATTCAAGGGCAGATTTGGAAAATTCCTGGCAGGTTTCTTTTCTGTAGCTATCATTCTGGCCCTGGGATTTATGGGAAATATGGTACAGTCCAACTCTATCGGTGCAGCATTTAACAATGCATTCCATGTACCGAAACTGGCAGTGGGAATCTGTGTGGCAGTGATTGCCGGCATCATCTTCATTGGCGGTATCAAGAGAATCGCAAGCTTCACAGAAAAAATCGTTCCGATCATGGCGCTGTTATACATCATCGGCTGCCTTGTGATCCTGGTGATGCATCTTCCGGGGGTTGGAACTGCATTTAAAGATATTTTTGTGGGTGCTTTTGCACCACAGGCAATCGCAGGCGGTGCACTTGGTGTAACGGTTCAGAAAGCGATGCGTTTCGGTGTTGCGAGAGGACTTTTCTCCAACGAAGCAGGTATGGGTTCCACACCACATGCACATGCAACAGCGGAGGTTAAGGATCCGTGTGATCAGGGAATCATCGCGATGATGGGTGTATTTATCGATACATTTATTATTCTGACACTGACAGCTCTGGTTATCCTGTCCACCGGAGTACTTGGTAACGGACAGACAGGTTCTGAACTGGCACAGAGTGCATTCAACATAGGATTCGGTAACTTTGGAAATATCTTTATTGCATTGTGTATGCTGTTCTTTGCCTTTACTACAATTGTCGGATGGTATTATTTCGGTGAAGTGAATGTTCGGCATTTGTTCGGAAATGGTGCAATAAAAGTTTATGCAGTGATCGTTGTGATCTGTGTAATCATCGGATCTACATTGAAAGTAGATCTGGTATGGGATATGGCAGATATGTTCAATGGTTTAATGGTGCTTCCAAACCTGATTGCACTTCTTGGATGTCTGGTGATTGTTCGCAAATTGACGAAAAAGAGCGAAAAAAACAAAGAAAAATAATGGAATATAGACAAAAACAGAAAAATCCGCTTTGGGGAAAGAAACCAAAGCGGATTTTTTTAAAATTGGTTAAATTGTACTTGATTTTTATAAAACAATGGTATAATATATAAACATGACGAAACAACATTTAAACAATACGTCAAAATCACCAGAAACAACAAGAAAAAGTGAATGGTATTGTATGAAATGTTCACGATAGTGGGGTGACAAACTATATAATGTCGTGAGCGAAACAAAAGATTCCGTAGTTATTATGACGAAACACAATATTAAGAAAAATTGTGAAGGAATGTAGATTTTCGTTCGTGTTCATACGGTAGGCGCCAGCAGAGTTTTTCTGAAAAAAGTAGTATGGGCAGAAGGAAAATTTATATAGAGACAACGGAAGATTGACGAATATGATGTTGTCTGAGTTATTTTCAAGACCTAAAGGGAGGGAAAGAGATGAAAAGAAAAATAGTTGCAGTTTTAACAGCAGCTACGCTTGCAGTTGGTATGTTAGCCGGCTGTGGCGGTGGCGGAAGTGATTCCGGTTCCGGCGGATCTACGGATTCCAGTGGAACAACTTCTACAGATGACAGTTCAGGCGGAAGCGGAACAGCAGCATCTGAAGGTATTACTACAGAAGTAGGAACTCCTCGTTCCGAGACACTGATCGTTGAGTGTCAGTCCCCAACAGATGTACCTGGTCAGTTTAATAGCTACATGACAGGTACCCAGATGGGATTCGGTATTCATCAGCTGATGAGTGCTCATCTGTGGGAAATGGATACCGCAAAAGGTGAACAGTGGGGCGAGATTGCTGATGGCATGCCTGAGTCCAATGATGATTTTACCGAGTGGACAGTAAAAGTTCGTCAGGGTATCAAATGGTCCGATGGTGAAGACGTAACAGCGGATGACGTTGTCTTCACTTTCAATATGATTAAAGAAAATGACGGAATCAATGCCAGTGCAGCAACAAACCTGTACATTGATTCAGTAGAAAAAGTAGACGATTACACAGTTCTGTTTAAGATGAAAGAATCATTCCCACGTTTCGTACAGAGATATGGTATCACTGTATGGGGAACTGATTACCGTATCGTTCCGGAACATATTTATTCAAAACAGTCCGATGTTACTACATTCAAGGATGAAGATCCTGTAGTAGCAGGTCCTTACACCGTAAAAGATTATGATAAGTTAGGTGACTGGGTGCTGTATGAACTGCGTGATGACTGGAAGGACAGCACACTTGGTGTTGCAGGATCCACTCAGTATGAGTACGCTGAAAATGCTACACCACCGAAATACGTATGGTTCCGTACATTCGCAGACTCTACCACAAAACAGATGGCTATGATCAACAACGAAGTTGACCTGCTGTGTGAAGTAACACTGGAAGAGTTTGAAACCATGAAAGCTTCTAACGACAAAATTAACTGCTGGTACAAGGATTTCCCATATGCAAACCCAGACGATCCGGGTGCAAAAGGAATTGTATTTTCACATGGTCAGGGCGCACCGTATGACAATGCAGACTTCCGTTGGGGTATCTGCTTAGCACTTAATATTGATGAGATCTCCATGAACACGTTCTCCGGAGCAGGACGTGCGGCTCCGATCCCGTTAATGAACAATACACAGTTCCTGCAGGAAACCTACACAATCCCAATGCAGGATTGGCTGGAAAACTTCGAACTGGATCTTGGCGATGGAACAACCTTCAAACCTTATGATACCGGTTATGCAAAACGTATGGCTGATTCTCTGGGCATCGAAGGAACAGATGAAGAACTGATTACCATGTTTGGTGCAGGCTGGTGGAAACATGATGAAGAAGCAGCTACAAAACTGCTTGAAAAAGCCGGTCTTGAAAAAGTAAATGGTGTATGGAATTATGAAGGCAAACCTTTCACCTTTGAAATGAGCTATCTGGCAGATACTGAGTTCCAGGAAGCACGTGGTGTACAGGCAGCTTACAACCAGCTGACAAAATTCGGTTTCCAGTGTTCAATCGCATCCAAATCTTCCGCAACATGGGATGTAGACGGTGGAAAGGGTAACTACCAGATCGCTGGTTACTGGCCATCCGGTGGTATTCTGAAAGACTTCTACTCTGCAATCAGCGGATTTGATGGTGATCTGATCAAACCTTTAGGAGAAACTGGTTCTGGTCAGGGACTTCGTTGGAATAACGAAAAAGTTACAGAGATACTTCACGAACTTGCTAATACTGATCCGGAAAGTGATAGATCTTACGAACTGCATACTGAATTCCTTAAGGAATGTGTAACAGATATGCCGGAAATCAACTTCCTCTCTGGTACAAAATTCGTTCCGACCAACTCAACTTACTGGGAAGGTTATCCGAATGCGGACAACCCGTACAATGGTCCATGGTGGTGGTGGAGCTGCTTCAAATACATGCTTCCAAACATCACTCCTACACAGGCTTAATCCTTTAAGTCTTTAGGAACAGTAATAAAATGATGAAAACAGCAAAAACTGACAGAGTTATTTGCTGAAATATCAGAAGGGACGGAGTTGTAAGAAAAGCTTACGATCCGTCCCTTTTGTGTAGAAATAGTAGTAAAGGAGTGCTGTGTATGAAATTTAAAAAATTCTTTCTGCAGCGAGTGCTTGCATGGGCGCTGACTATCCTGATCGGTGTTACCTTTATCTTCTTCATTCCACGTATGTTTCCGTCAGATCCTGTTGAAAACATGATCGCACAGATTCAGTCACGTTCCGGTAACATGGATCCAGCCGAGATGGAAGCCCTTCGTAGTAGCCTGCGTGTGCAGTTTGGACTTGATGGCTCGTTGCTGCAACAGTATGGTTATTTCCTGTGGCACGGTCTGCTGCATTTTGACTTTGGTCCGTCACTGCTGAGTTATCCGGAGCCGGTTGGAAAAATTATCGGAAGATATCTTCCGTATACTCTGATCTTATGTCTGACCTCCACATTTATTGCGTGGATCGTAGGTAACCTGATCGGTCTGCTGGCAGGATTTCGGAAAAATAAAACTTCATCCAAGATTCTGGAAGCAATTGCAATTTTTATTTACCCGATTCCTTACTTCCTGGTAGCGTTGATCTTACAGATTGTATTTGCATTTATATTAAAATGGTTCCCGTTGCAGGCAGTTATCAATACTAAAGGTGGATTTGGTCCTTGGATCGCTTCTGTGGTCAAGGCTTCTATCCTTCCGGGAATCTCACTGCTGTTACTTGGTACCGGATGGTGGATCATCTCCATGAAATCTCTGGCGAGCACCACAGCAGAAGAAGATTATGTACGTTATGCCCGTTTCCGTGGACTTTCCGAGTTCGCTATCGGCAAAAACTATGTAATGCGTAACTCCATTCTGACCCAGATCACAGCACTGGCAATGAGCCTTGGTGGTGTCTTCGGTGGTTCCATCATGACCGAGATTATTTTCGGATACCCTGGAGTCGGTTCTCTGATTCAGGCCGCGATCCTGCAGTCGGATTATAATATGATCCTTGGCTGTATTACGATTTCCATCGTAGCGATTGCTTCAGCAACTTTAATTGTGGACCTGATCTACCCGTTCATCGATCCGCGAATCCGGTACGGCTGATAAGAGGGAGGGACAGACATGAAGAAATTTTGGAAAACAGCCAATTTTCGTTTAAAAGCAGGCTTGATTTCTACTTGCTTTTTCCTGATCATTGGGTTCGTAGTATATTTTATCCCACATACAAATCCGTTTACCTATAATACATACCCGAATAATCTGGGAGTTTCTGCTGAACATTGGCTTGGAACTACCAGTATGGGACAGGATATTGTATGGCTGCTGATCGAAGCCATTCACAATTCTTTGATGATTGGTCTGATCGTAGCTACTATTGGTACTGTTGTGGGTGTTCTGGTTGGTCTGCTTGCAGGTTTTGCAGGCGGCGCATTGGACAGAGTGCTGATGATTATCACGGATACTTTCGTAGTAATCCCGTCTCTGCCGATTCTGATCATGATGACTTCCCTGATGAAAGGAAGCTCTACTGTAATTGTTATGGCACTTGTTCTTGCACTATTCGCCTGGGCATGGCCAAGCCGTCAGATCCGTTCCATGGCTCTGACAATCAAAGAGCGTGACTTTATTCACACAGCACGTTTCTCCGGTGAAAGTACCTTACAGATCGTTGTAACGGAGATTCTCCCGTTCGCACTGTCCTGGTCACTTTCCAACTTTATGAATGCAACACTGAGTGCAATTGGTTCAGAATCCAGTTTGGCCGTTCTGGGTCTGTCACCGGGAAACCTGGTTTCTCTTGGTAACATGATTCAGTGGGCAAGAGGATACAATGCAGTCCTTGCTAAGAGATGGCTCTGGATCGGTTCTCCGATTGTTGCAACCGTTATCTTATTTGTTGGCCTGTTCATGTTGATTACAGGTTACAACGATTATCAGGCTAAGAAGAGAGGCAGGTGATAGGTATGCTGAAAATCGAGAATTTGTCAACGTCTTATAAGACAATAGACGGTGATGTACACGTACTCAAGGACATTAACTTTGAGATTAAAGACAATGAGATCTTCGGCATCGCAGGCGAGTCCGGATGTGGTAAAACCACCCTGCTGAACACTCTTTATGATATTGTTGACTATCCGTTGGTGATCGATCAGGGGCGTGTTGTTCTGGAAGGTGAAAAAGACGGAAAGAAATATTCATTCGAATCTGGAAAGATTCGTGACACCTGGTGGAACAATATCGCATATGTGCCACAGGCTGCACAGAGTGTTCTGAACCCGATCGTTCGTCTGAAAACACAGTTTCTGGATTCTATTCCAAAGGACCAGAAAAAGAATGAAAAACCGGAGGAAACTCTGGCAAGAGTTGCTGATTATCTGAAAGAACTGAATCTTTCCCCGGATGTTCTGGAGTCATTTCCATTCCAGCTGTCCGGTGGTATGAGACAGCGTGCGATCATTGCACTGGCAACCTTTATGTCTCCGGGTGTTGTTCTGGCCGATGAGCCGACAACCGCTCTGGACGTAGTTGTACAGAAGGGTATTCTTATGATGCTGATGCGTCTGCAGAAACAGTTAAAGAATACAATGATCATTGTAAGTCATGATATGGGTGTTCATTATCAGATCACAGACCGTATGGCGATCATGTATTCCGGTAGTATTGCAGAGCTCGGTAAGACAGAAGATATTTTCAATGATCCGATTCATCCGTATACAAAGATGTTGGTAGATGCTCTTCCGCGTGTAGGTGAGGATGTACAGCGAGTTGGTATCGCAGGACGTCCGCCGGCACTGAAGAATCCGCCGCCAGGATGTCGTTTTGCACCTCGTTGTCCGCATGCTACGGATCGGTGCCGCAGTGAAGTCCCGAAATTCCGGGAAATAAGACCGGGTCGTTTCGCTGCGTGTCACTTATTAGAAGAGGAGGTGAAGACGAATGGCTGATAAATTATTGGAAGTAAAAGGCGTCAGCAAGATTTTCCGTGTAGGTGGTATGCTGCGTGGTAAAAAGCTGGTGGCTGTAGATAATGTTTCTTTATCTATCGATGATGATAAACCGGTAATCCTGTCTATCGTAGGAGAGTCCGGTTGTGGTAAATCTACTTTATGTAAGATGATTCTTCGTCTTCATAACCCGGATATGGGTGACATCGTTCTGGATGGAAAATCTTATGCAGATAAAAAAAGCTATGATCCAAAACAGTTCAAACTGGATGTACAGCCGATCTTTCAGAATCCATACGAATCTTTCTCTGCAAGAAAGACCGTAGATACTTACCTGTATAACACTGCTCTTCGTCTTGGCATCGCAAAGAACAGAGCAGAAGCAGATAAAGTTGTTGATGAAGCATTAAAGAGTGTTGGTATGTCTCTGGCAGTCGTAAAAGGAAAATATGCGACTCAGTTCTCAGGTGGAGAGCTGCAGCGTGTATCTATCGCGAGAGCCCTGATTACCCGTCCGAAACTGATCATCGCAGATGAGCCTGTTGCGGCAATCGATGCATCTATGAAGATGAACATCGTAAACCTCTTTAAAGAGCTGCGTGACAAATATAAAATCTCATTTATTTATATTACTCATGACCTGTCGACTGCATACTATGTATCCGATTATATCGCAACCTTGTATCGTGGCTGCCTGATCGAATACGGACCGGCAAAACAGATCATGGACAATCCGGCACATCCTTACACCGAACTTCTGATGAGTTCTGTACCCCGTGTCGGAGACAAATGGGAAAAAGAAATTGCCATGCCGGATATGGAAGGAAAAGAATATGCAGTGGAATACTGTAAGTTCGCACCTCGTTGTCCGTACGCAACCGATGAATGTCGTCAGAAACGCCCGGATGCAAAAGATATGGGCAATGGCCGTATGGTTCTTTGCTGTCACCCTCTGTGTCAGCAGACAAAAGAAGCGTAAGATAAGCTTGTAAAACATAAAAAGGCTGTCGCCTTCGGAACTTGTGAGAGTTCCGGAGGCGACAGCCTTTTGCTTTACGGAAAATTGCTTTCCTGTAAAGTAAAAAACGCTCCGCGAGGATGCACCAAGGCACATTCTAGGGCTGTTTTAGTTTTAGCAACAATTTATCATGGGAAAAGGCGGATAACAGGATTTGACATATGATGGAGTGGGAAATTGATAATAAAAAACTCCCGAGGATTCCGATATTTGGGGAATCCCAGGGAGTTTTATGATCTCAGACTATTTCAAAAAGTTCGAATATCCGGAAGATTAGAACAGACCTGTGATCTTTCCTGTCTCGTCTACATCGATCTTCTCAGCAGCCGGTACTTTCGGCAGTCCAG
>OKUC01000655.1_pt1 | contig 15627 bp, 13 predicted proteins | sample 1606761 | NCBI WGS metagenome assembly OKUC01 (sample SAMEA3882542, study PRJEB24775) | human gut metagenome | biome: human-associated habitat; feature: intestine environment; material: feces | place: Netherlands | collected 2009/2010 | reverse complement strand
ACATCGACACCTACCGCATCACCGCCCGCGGCGGCAAGGGCATCCGCAACTACGATGCCGCCAAGGATAAGGTGGCTGCGGTCAAGATCGTGGACGACGTGGATGATGTGCTGCTGAGCAGTCAGGAGGGCATCATCATCCGCCTGCACGCCAATGAGATCCCGCTGCAGAGCCGCTACGGTTCCGGCGTGCGGGTGATGCGCTTGGGTGAGAACGATAAGGTGATGGTACTTGCCCGCACCGACCACGACGACGAGGCCCAGACCGAGCAGATCGACACCTCCGATGCCGATGCCGAACCCACCGCAGAGCAGCTTGCCGCCATGGAAGCTGCGGATGCTGCCGCCGCTGCAGAAGCCCCGGAAGCAGACGATAAGGGCGAAGAGTAAACCTTGAAAACACAATAAGATTTGAAAGAAGCCGCCGCGCAGAGATTTCTGTACGGCGGCTTCTTTTCAAATCCATCCAAACCATGTATAATAGAAATAGCGTGTGAGGAATAAAAATAAACACAGAAAGTGGTTTAAGGAACATGACAGAGCAAAAAAAATCCCCGGAGATCAGCATCATCGTGCCGGTGTATAAGGTGGAAAAATACCTGAACGAATGCATTGATTCCATTCTGGCACAGACCTTTACGGATTTTGAGCTGATCCTGGTGGACGATGGCTCCCCGGACAACTGCCCTGCCCTGTGTGATGCAGCGGCGGAAAAAGACAGCCGCGTGCGGGTGATCCACCAGCAGAATAAGGGGCTGAGCGGGGCGAGAAATGCCGGAATCGATGTTGCACGGGGAAATTGGCTCTCCTTCATTGATTCGGACGACACCGTGGAAAAGACCTTCTGCGAGAAGCTCTACCGTGCGGCGACGGAGTCCGGCGCAGAGCTTGCGGCCTGCAACATGCTGTTTCTGGAAGTGGACGGCTCCCTGAGCGGCTATCAGGAGCACCCGCTGCGGGACGAAGTAATCTCGCAGGACGAAGCGTTCCACCGCATTCGTCTCGCGCCGCTCATTCAGGCGGCAACGCGGCTGCACCGCCGGGAACTGTTCGAGACGCTGCGCTTCCCGATGGGCAAAAACTACGAGGATGCCTTTACCACACCCACCGTCTACGAGCAGGTCACCAAGGTGGCCTGCGTGGGCGAAACGCTCTACCACTACCGGCTGAACCCGCAGGGCATCATGCGCGGAAAAAAAACTCTGAAAAGTCTGGAGGAGGTCGAGGCAAACTATAAACTTCTGCAATGCACCCTGAAGCACGGCAAAAAGGACGCCGCTTTTTTACAATATGCGCTGATGAAAAAATATTTCCGGGGCATTAAAAAGCGGCTCCCGCCGGAGCTGCGGCAGGATGCCAAGGTAAAGCAGACCGAAGCCTGCATTGCACAAGCAAAAGCGGAGATCCGGCAGGGCGGGGCCTATACCCTGCGCAACGTGCTGGAAACGGCGCTCAATTTTGTAGCGCCACAGCGCTACTATGACTATAAGTACCACCGCAAACCGGTCCGAAAGGAGAACGCGCTGTGAGTGGGCGGAATGCAAAGAATCCGCAGAAATATCCGGAGATCAGCATCATCGTGCCAGTGTATCAGGTGGAAAAATATCTGAATGAGTGCATCGATTCCATCCTCGCTCAGACCTTTACAGATTTTGAACTGATCCTTGTGGACGATGGCTCACCGGACAACTGCCCTGCCCTGTGCGATGCAGCAGCCAAAAGGGACAGCCGCGTGCGGGTGATCCATAAGCAAAACGGCGGTGTAAGCACAGCCCGCAATGCGGGTCTGGATGCAGCACAGGGAAATTGGATCGCATTTGTGGATTCGGATGATACGGTGGAACCGGAGTATCTGGAAAAAATGCATAAGGCAGTGCTGGAAACGGGTGCAGATTTTGCAATCTGCAGCAGTCAGTGCATTGATGAAACGGGCAAAACGCTTGCAGGCGGAGAACATCGCCTTTTGAACGAGTTTTTGCCGCAGGAGGAAGTTCTGCGCCGGATGGTGGTGTCGGATTTTCAGGTTCCGTGGAATAAGCTTTATCGCCGAAAACTGCTGGAAAATCTGCGCTATCCAGAAAACAAGGCGTTTGAAGATACCTGTCTCATGCCGGTCATTTACGCAAGAGCGGCTTCTGCCTGCGGTGTATGGGATTTTTTATACAATTACCGCATCGTTACCGGCAGTGCCATGCACCGCAAGACTACCTTGAAAACACTGGACTGGGTGGAAGCATGGTACCGCCTGTTTGATGTGCTGTACCAAAACGGCATCCGGGATGCTTTGTGTGCAGCCTATCGCCCGATTTTGACTGCCGTGTGGGACATCTGGCTGCACCTGACACCGGAAGAGCGCAAAAGCCCCCGGATGAAGGAAGCCTTTGCGTATGAGCGTACAGCCCGCCATCGGCTGATGCAAGCCCGCGGCGTAACACTAAAAAATTTGTGGGCGGCAGTGGTCTGCGCTGCATCGGCCTGCAGTTATCTGGATCTATGCCGCAAAAGGGCGGAAAGACGGCAGAAAACGACCTGAAGCAATGAGGAGTTTATTGTGCAGGAACAACATAAAAAACAGCCGGAGATCAGCATCATCGTGCCGGTATATAAGACAGAGCGTTTTCTGAGCGCCTGCATCTCTTCCATCCTTGCCCAGACCTTCACGGATTTTGAGCTGATCCTGGTGGACGATGGCTCTCCGGACAGCTGCCCTGCTTTGTGCGATGCCGCAGCGGCAAAGGACAGCCGCATCCGGGTCATCCACCAGAAGAATCGTGGTCTGAGCGGGGCACGCAATGCCGGGCTGGACGCGGCAGAGGGCGAATGGATCGCCTTTGTGGATTCAGACGACACCATCACGCCGGACTTCTGCGCAAAGCTTTACCATGCGGCGCAGGAGGCCGGTGCACAGATGGCCGTGTGCAATTACCGGCAGGTGGACGAAGCCATGACCCCCATCCGGAAGCAGTATCTGCATGTGCGGCGGGAGGTGCTGACCCCGGAGCAGGCGTTGGAGCACAGCACCCTTCTGCCCTACATGGTGGTGTGGAACAAGCTGTACCACCGCAGCATTTTTGCGCAGCTGCGCTTTGCAGAGGGCAAGCTGAACGAGGACACCCTGCTGATCGCCTACGCCTACGAAAAAGCGGACAGAATCGCGAATATCCCGGATGCGCTGTACCTTTACCGCAAGGTGGCGGGCAGCATCGTCAACAGCAAAGTCACCCTGCGCAATCTCGACCGTGTGGAAGCAAACTATACCGTGTTTGAGTGCGTCCGCCGCCATGGCATCACGGGTTCGCTGTGTGAGCTGTACTGGGCACTGCTGCACTCCCTGATCGATGTGGGAATGCACCTGACCGCCGAAGAGCGCCGGAGTGCCCGGATGCAGCAGGCGCGGGAGTACGAGCGCTGCGCCCGCCGGGCCTTGCGTCAGGAACATGCTGTTACCCTGAGGGCACTGGGCAACACCCTGTGTTTTATTATTTCACAGGACTGGTATTTTGCCCGCCGATGGAAAAATACCGTGTAACCGCGCAGGTTTGTCTGGACTTCCCTGCAAAGATATGCTACAATGGCAAAACAATCACAAATACCCGTGGGGGAGTAGCAGGCGCTTTTGCAGGGCGCAGCAAGTCAACATAATGACCATTGGTTCCGGTCTGGCTTGCTTTCATTTGCGAGACTCATGTGTTTTTGGCGCATAGAACAGCGCCCGTGCACATGGAGTTGGTTTCAAAAAAATCACCCGGTCCCGGACGTACATGTGCGCCCGTGACCGGGTTTTGTATTGCCCGATATTCTGGTCAGATTCAGGAGGCAGACAATATGGAATGGAGCGTTGTATTTTTCCTCAACAGTGCCCTGCTGGGCGTGGGCCTTGCAATGGATGCGTTCTCGGTGTCCATGGCAAACGGCCTGCACGACCCCCGCATGAGCAGGGGAACCATGTGCAGGATCGCGGGCACCTTTGCCCTTTTTCAGGCCGTGATGCCCATGACAGGCTGGGTGTGCGTGCACACCATTGTGGAGCTGTTCTCTTCGTTTGAAAAGTTCATCCCGTGGATCGCGCTGGCTCTGCTGGGCTACATCGGCGGCAAAATGCTGGTGGATGGCATCAAGGGCGAAGAGGCCGAAGAAGCAGCAGAGCTGAGTGCGGGTGCACTGCTCATGCAGGGCATCGCCACCAGCATTGATGCGCTTTCGGTGGGCTTCACCATTTCGGAATACGGCTGGCTGATGGCACTTGCGGCATCGCTCATCATTGCGGTGGTCACCTTCTTTATCTGCATGGCGGGCCTGCGCATCGGCAAAAAGTTTGGCACCAAGCTCTCCGGCAAGGCATCCATTCTGGGCGGCATCATCCTCATTGGCATAGGTCTGGAAATTTTTATTTCCGGGGTGTTCTGAAATTCAGACAGCATAAAACAAAAGGGCACGGCGCTGCAATGCGCTGTGCCCTTTCGTTTTATAAAATGTTCCACATAGAACAATTACTTTTCCGGCTCAAAATAATCGGCATATTCCTTGGTCAGCTTGGAGCCAAGCCGCCGGATGCCGCCGTACAGGTGCCGTTCCACCAGTGGCTCAAAGGCGGCAAGGTCGCACCGCTCGATGGCGTTCATCAGGTTGCGGTGGTCTGCGATCACCTCGGCAAGGCCGCCGGTGGTCATGGTGTCCAGCATCCGGAAGCGGCTGTAGTCGGCGTGGGCGTTCTGCAGGGTGCTCCACAGGTACATTTTATCCATGGCGGCAAACCATGTCCCGTGCAGGGCACGGTCGGCTTCGTACAGCTTGTTGTAATCCGGGCTCTCCATGACCGCAAGGGCCTCGTAGGCTTCCACCCGCCTGCGGATCAACGCCCGCTGCTCCGGGGTGCACCGGGGCGAAAAATCCCGCAATACGCGGGCTTCCACGGCGGTGCGCTCGTAGATCAGCTCGTCCACGATGCGCCGGTTCAGCCGGGTGACGGTGGTGCCCTTGTAGGGCACGATGCGCACCAGCCCGTTTTCCTGCAATTTTTGCAGCACCACCCGGATCAGGGAGCGCGGCGCACCGAACCGGGCGCATAGCGGGTTCTCGCTCAGCGAAGAGCCGGGACGGATGGTCAGGTCGATGATCTCCCGCTCCAGCACGGCGTAAATTTCGGCATCAGTCTTGTATTGCTGTTCCATATCACTCACCTAGTTCCAAAAACTCCTTCCACGGTGCGGCGGCGGGCAGGGGCAGAGAAAAGGCCATGGGCTTGCCGGTGTCCGGGTGCACAAAGCGCAGGCCGCAGCTTTGCAGGGCAATGCTGCCCTTCTGGCGGCTGCCGTATTTGCCGTCGCCGTACAGCGGGTGTTTGCGGGAAGCAAACTGCACCCGGATCTGATGGGTGCGCCCGGTGTGCAGGGTGATCTCGGCAAGGCTGTTCTCCCCTGCCGTGGCAAGGATGCGGTATTCCAGCACTGCTTCCCGCACCCCCTTGCGGGGACGGCTGACCGGGAACACCCTGCCCTTGCGGCTGTCCTTAAACAGGTAGTCCCGCAGCACCCCGGCGGCGGGTAGCTGCGCGTCCGGCGCACCGGCGAGGACTGCGCGGTACTGCTTGACGAACTGCGGCGCAGCGGCTTTGCCCTCGGTGCGGCCATCCTGCACGGCGTAAGCGTCCTGACTTTGGGTCACCTGACGGCTCAGGGCGGCGGCAGCTGCCGGGGTGCGGGCATAGACCATCAACCCGGACACACCGGTGTCCAGCCGGTGCACCACCCCTACAAAGGCGTCGGGCGTGTTCCAGTGCGCCCGCAGCGCGGCGGGCACGCCCTCCTCGCTGGAAAGCCCCGCAGGCTTGTCCAGCACCACAAGGGCGGCATCCTCGTATAAGATCACAGCTTGCCCTCGGCCAGCAGAGCCTTCAGCTTCAGGATGCCCGCAATGGTCTTGCCGTCCTTGATCTCGTTGCTCAGCACCATCTGATATGCCTTTTCCAGCGGCACCCGGTCGGGGGTCAAAAACTCGTCCGCATCAAGGTGCATCTTGGTCTCGTGCAGACCGGTGGCTACCCAAGTATAGATGACCTCGGTATCGTAGCCCACGGTTGGGTAGAATTCGCCCAGCGAGATGTAGTTGTCGGCGGTCAGGCCGCACTCCTCCTCCAGTTCCCGCTTGGCGGCTGCAAAGGGGTCCTCGCCCTTTTCCAGCTTACCGGCGGGCAGCTCCCACAGCTGCTGCTGCATGGCATAGCGGAACTGCCGCACCATGCAGATGGTGCCGTCTGCAAAATAAGGCAGGATGCAGGCGCCGCCGTGGTGATGCACCACCTCGCGGGTAGCGGTCTTGCCGTTTTCCAGCAGCGCGGTGTCCTTGGTCAGGGTGATGACCCGCCCCTCGAACAGGGTCTCGCTGGAGAGAGTTTTTTCAAAGTGTACTGTATCGCTCATTTGTTTTACGCCCCTTTTCCGGCGCAGCGCCGGTTTTATGCTCTCAGTTTACGGCAAAGTGCGGTTTGTTGTCAATAAAGACCTGCTAATAAAAGTCAAGTCCCAAAACAAGAAAATTCGCTAACCGACCGCTGCCCATGACAAACAGTATTCAAATGCTGGTCAAAACACAGCGAGGGCGACGGAGGGGATAGCAAAGCAAGCCCAGCCAGCCCTCGCAAAATCAGGATAGCATTTGAATGCTTCGGTTTGTCAAGGGTTCGCTGCGCCAGCTAAGCGGTTCTTTGAATTCAGCTCAGGCTCAAGAGGAAATTACGACCAAAAACAAATATCCATGCTTATTTTGAGTGTTTGGAGTCCATTACAGCTTTCACTCTAGCATAATAGATTCGCAAGAACTTGTTGGCTGAAGCCATCATGTAAACTTTGTAGGGTTTTCCCTCAGAGCGCTTTTTGTTCATGAATTGAAAAACCGGCTCATCCTGAGGTTGTGTCTTCAAGATGACAGTCATAATCAGAAAGAGCGTCCTACGTAGAACAGCCGAACCCACTTTACTAATTCCGCTATCGTTGCCCACAATCTTGCCAGAATCATTTGGCTGCGGTTCAATTCCTGCAAATGCAATGAGTGATTTCTTGGATGAGAAACGACGGACATCTCCGATCTCAGCCATCAGTTGAGGACCGAGAGAAGGGCCGACGCCGTACATTTCCATCACAGTATCAAATTCCGGAAGCTGTTGAGAAAGGCGAAGCATCTCCTGCTGGAATGCAGCCACGGACTGAGATACGGCTTTCAGCTGAGCGACCTGTTGCTGAATAAGGAGTTTTGAGGTTGGGGATTTTGGAAGAGAAGCAGCATTGACTGCACAGGCATAGATCGTATCCGATTTTGAGCGAGTGAAATTATATCCGTGCTTCTGACACCACTTTAAATACTTTTTAGCAAAGGCATCAGAGGAAAGGCTTGAAACACACTCACTGTGCCAGAAGTCTCCAATGAAATCGACCCATTTTTCGCACCCGTTGCTCTTTGCGGGGCTTGAAAATAGCTTGTTTGCATCTGGAAAGGTCAGGTCAAGAGATGAGATCAGATTATTCTTCAGCATAGTACGAACTGCCACGGCTTGCTGGTACTGACGATAACAATTCTTCAAAGCCAGCCGGGTATCATCTTCGGGAAGATACTGTCGTAGCCGTGTCCACTTGTCGAGCGTATAGTTGGCGATTTTAACAGCGTCTTTTCTATCCGTTTTGACACGTCTTAAACTGTTGTTGTCATAGTCATGAATCAGAACAGGATTGACTACGGAAACGAATAAGCCCGCATCGTGTAAAACGAAAGCAACTGGTTTGTGGTAATTCCCGGTGGCTTCCATGACGACACGGGTCTCTCCGTCCAAAGCTTTGAGCTTCCCAGCCAGATCGTTCAGGCTTTGGGCGGTGTGTAAAACTTCAAAGGGTTCGAGTACTACTTCTCCAAAGGGGCGCATGACGCAAACCATGCTCTTTCCTTTGGAAACGTCAATGCCTACAGCGTTCATAACGGTTCCTCCATTACTTTGTATTTGCAACCGGAATCCATCTTTTACTCGTTGCCGATTCAATCTATTGGGTGACACGAACGCTCCGCTTGGCGGGTGGCTCAACCTGCTTAAAACGAATGCTACAACAAGAGAGATGGTCAACTGTCTTTAGAACGGGCGTAGAAGCCCAGAGAATGATGCGTTAGCCGATTACTCTCTTATTGTAGCTTAGGTACGAGTTGGAATGGAATATGGCTGGCTGCCATATCCGGTTCCATGTTTATTGTAATAGATATGATAAATACAAGAGGAGAGGAAACCCCTCTTGCGAAAAAATCACAATTTCTGGAAGCGATGGTGGGCAAAAACCGAAAATCTGCATCACTGCTTGCTTTAGCGCACTAAAGAAAGTACAAAACCGCTAAAAAATTTCTTAATTTTTGGTGCGTTTGTCGGGCGGTTTGCGTTTACTTTATTGCCGGAATCTGCTATTATAGTATACAAGCAATAGTGCCTTTATGGGGTTCTCCGGTCCCATGTGGGGCATATTGCCCCGCGCAAAAGGTACCAAATTCTGAATAATGGAGGAAGAAAAATGCCTAGAGCAAAGCAAACTATGGATGGCAATACCGCTGCCGCCCATGTAGCGTATGCCTACACGGACGTGGCTGCCATCTACCCCATTACCCCGTCTTCTCCGATGGCTGACTCTGTGGACCAGTGGTCCGCAGCCGGCCAGAAGAACATCTTCGGCAACCAGGTCAAGGTCGTCGAGATGGAGTCTGAGGCCGGCGCTGCAGGCGCTGTGCACGGCTCTCTGGGTGCAGGTGCTGTTACCACCACCTTCACCGCTTCTCAGGGCCTGCTGCTGATGATCCCCAACATGTACAAGATCGCTGCTGAGCAGCTGCCCTGCGTGTTCGATGTTTCTGCACGTACCGTTGCTACCCAGTCCCTGAACATCTTCGGTGATCACAGCGACGTTATGGCATGCCGCCAGACCGGCTTCGCAATGCTGGTCGAGAGCAGCGTGCAGGAAGTCATGGATCTGTCCCCTGTCGCACATCTGTGCGCCATCGAGGGCAAGGTTCCCTTCCTGAACTTCTTCGATGGCTTCCGTACTTCTCATGAGTACCAGAAGATCGAGAAGTGGGATTACGCCGATCTGAAGGAAATGTGCAACATGGAGGCTGTGGAGGAGTTCCGTAAGAAGGCTCTGAACCCCGAACACCCCAAGATGCGCGGCTCCCACGAGAACGGCGACGTGTTCTTCCAGCATCGTGAGGCATGCAACAGCGTTTACAACGCTCTGCCTGCTGTTGTTGAGAAGTACATGGCCAAGATCAACGCAAAGCTGGGCACCAACTACGATCTGTTCAACTACTACGGCGCACCCGATGCTGACCGTGTGATCGTGGCTATGGGCTCCATCTGCGATGTTGCTGATGAGGTCATCGACTACCTGAACGCCAAGGGCGAGAAGGTCGGTATCGTCAAGGTCCGCCTGTACCGTCCCTGGGTGTCCTCCGCTCTGCTGAAGGTCCTGCCCAAGACCGCCAAGAAGGTGGCTGTGCTGGACCGCACCAAGGAGCCCGGCTCTCTGGGCGAGCCCCTGTACCTGGATGTTGCCGCTACCCTGCGTGAGGCTGGCCTGAACGATGTCGTTCTGACCGGCGGCCGTTACGGCCTGGGCAGCAAGGACACTCCCCCGTCCTCCATCTTCGCTCTGTTCAAGGAGCTGGAGAAGGATCAGCCCAAGGAGCGCTTCACTCTGGGTATCACCGATGACGTCACCTTCCTGTCTCTGCCGGAAGTCAAGCCCGCTCCCATCACCGCAGCTGCTGGCACCAAGGAGTGCAAGTTCTGGGGTCTGGGCGGCGACGGTACTGTCGGTGCAAACAAGAACTCCGTCAAGATCATCGGCGACCATACCGACAAGTATGTTCAGGCATACTTCCAGTATGACTCCAAGAAGACCGGCGGCGTGACCATCAGCCACCTGCGCTTCGGCGATCACCCCATCCGCAGCCCGTACTATATCAACAAGGCTGACTTCGTGGCCTGCCACAACCCCAGCTACGTGACCAAGGGCTTCAAGATGGTGCAGGATGTCAAGCCCGGCGGTGTCTACATGATCAACTGCCAGTGGGACTTCGACGAGCTGAACCACCACATGGATGCCGCCTCCAAGCGCTATATCGCCCAGAACAACATCCAGCTCTACACCATCGATGCCATTGACCTGGCCATCGAGATCGGCATGGGCAAGCGCAACAACACCATCCTCCAGTCCGCGTTCTTCTCTCTGGCCAAGGTCATGCCCGAGGAGGAGGCCATCACCTACATGAAGGAGAAGGCCAAGGCCTCCTACCTGAAGAAGGGCCAGGACATCGTGGACATGAACTACAAGGCCATCGACCTGGGCGCCACCGCCTATAAGAAGATCGACGTGCCCGCCGACTGGGCCAACGCCGTGGATACCAAGCCCGCCAAGGAGCTCAAGGGCAAGCCCGAGCTGGTGAAGATGGTCAAGGATATCCTGGAGCCCGTGGGCAAGATGGACGGCGACAGCCTGCCCGTCTCTGCCTTCTCTGATCATGTGGACGGCCAGTTCGAGCTGGGCGCCTCCGCCTATGAGAAGCGCGGCGTGGCCGTGTCCGTCCCCACCTGGGACGCCGCCAAGTGCATCCAGTGCAACCAGTGCGCCTATGTCTGCCCCCACGCCACCATCCGTCCCTTCGCCCTCACCGCTGACGAGGCCGCCAAGGCCCCCGAGGCTGCCAAGATCGTGGATGTCAAGGCCGGCAAGGGCAAGGGCACCTATCAGTTCACCATGGCCATCAGCCCGCTGGACTGCATGGGCTGCGGCGTCTGCATCGGCGCCTGCCCGGTGAACGCCCTGTCCATGGTCGCCCAGGAGGGCGAGCTGCCCCAGCAGGACGTGTTCGACTACTGCGTGGCCGAGGTGTCCGAGAAGAAGGATATGCAGGACAACACCGTCAAGGGCAGCCAGTTCAAGCAGCCCATGCTGGAGTTCTCCGGCTCCTGCGCCGGCTGCGCCGAGACCAGCTACGCCCGTCTCGTCACCCAGCTGTTCGGCGACCACATGTATATCTCCAACGCCACCGGCTGCTCCTCCATCTGGGGCGGTCCCGCGGCTACGTCTCCCTACTGCACCAACAAGGCCGGCCACGGTCCCGCCTGGTGCAACTCCCTGTTCGAGGATAACGCCGAGCACGGCCTGGGTATGTTCACCGGTCAGAACAAGATCCGCGAGGATCTGGCCGACGAGACCCGCCAGCTGATCGCCGTGGAGTGGGCGCGTCCCGAGCTGAAGGCCGCTGCCCAGGCGTGGCTGGACACCATGAACGACGGCACCGCCAACGCCGAGCCCGCCCGGGCCTATGTGAAGGCCCTGGAGGAGAGCATCGCCACCGTGGAGGAGCTGGCTGCCATTCCTCAGTTCGCTGAGCACGCCGCCCAGCTGAAGGCCCAGGGCAAGCTGCTGTGCGACTGCGCCGCCTGCACCCTGGCTGCCGACATCCTCAGCAAGAAGGAATACCTGGCCAAGAAGTCCATGTGGATCTTCGGCGGCGACGGCTGGGCCTACGATATCGGCTACGGCGGTCTGGACCACGTCATCGCCTCCAAGCAGGATGTCAACATCTTCGTATTCGACACCGAGGTTTACTCCAACACCGGCGGACAGGCCTCCAAGGCGTCCAACATCGGCCAGGTGGCCCAGTTCGCCGCCGCCGGTAAGGAGGTCAAGAAGAAGAGCCTCTCCGAGATCGCCATGCAGTACGGCTACGTGTACGTAGCCCAGGTAGCCATGGGTGCCAACCCCGCCCAGACCATCAAGGCCATCACCGAGGCCGAGGCCTATCACGGCCCGTCCCTGATCATCGGCTACAGCCCCTGCGAGATGCACTCCATCAAGGGCGGCATGATGAACTGCCAGAAGGAAATGAAGAAGGCTGTGGACTGCGGCTACTGGAACCTGTTCCGCTACAATCCCGACGGCGGCGACAAGAAGTTCACCCTGGACTCCAAGGCCCCTGCCGGCGGCTATCAGGAGTTCCTGATGAACGAGGCCCGCTACTCCCGCCTGACCCGCGAGTTCCCCGAGCGTGCGGACGTGCTGTTCAAGCGCAACGAGGACGAGGCCAAGGCCCGCTACGAGCACCTGCTCAAGCTCATCGATATGTACGACAAATAAGCCGTATCTCCTCACAGCACAAAAAGAGACAGCCTTGCGGCTGTCTCTTTTTTGCGTTTCCCCTTCCGCTGTCAAAACTTGTCAAGCACCCATATTTTTCCTTGACGATACACCATCCATGCAAGTATAATATTTCCATTGTGTATTCCCAAACCGACAGAAGGGGAGAGCTCCATATATGAAAAACCGCATCCTCGCCGCGCTGCTGGCGCTGGTCCTCGGCGTGCCGCTGTACCTGCTGGCCGCCGACGCCGTCCCCACCGCCGCGGCCAAAACCGTTTCCTCCGCCGCCCCGGCCCAGGCCGTGGCCCTGCTGAAGGCCCTTCCCTCCGTGGAGGACCTGGCCGCCGCTATGACCCCGGAGACGGACGCCGCCGCCATGATCGCCCAGACCAGGGCCGACCTCCAGCGGGAGATCGAGCGCCAAACCGGCCCCAAGGGCATCGACCTGAGCTGGTGGCAGAGCCACTACAACGACATCATCGGCTACGTCTACAGCCCCGGTACCCCCATCAGCTACCCCATCGCCTACGACGGCAACAACGAGTATTACCTCCACCACGATCTGTACGGCAATTACAGCGAATACGGCACCATCTTCCTGGATGCCCGCGTGCCCAGCGACTTTTCCGGCCACAACAACGTGCTCTATGGCCACCATATGTCCGACGGCTCCATGTTCGCCTCCATCTCCAACTATAAGCAGCAGTGGTACTACGACGCCCACCCCTACTTTTTCCTCTACACCAACGCCGGCAAGTACCGGGTAGACCTGTTCGCCGGCATCGTTGTCCCCGGCACCCACGAGGTGTTCAGCACCTCTCTCTCCGCCGACCAGCTCCAGCGTTTCATCAATAATTCCACCTTCTACTCCGGCAAGGGCGTCCCCTCCGGCCAGATCGTGACCCTCTGCACCTGCTCCTACGAGGCGGCCAACTACCGCTATGTGGTCCTGGGCGAACTGGTCAAGCTGGAGGATACCCCCGCCGACACCGCCATGGAGGCCGCCGCATGACCCACGAAGAACAACAAGCCCTTTTTGACACCATCCTCCGCCGGGCCAACCTCCCCGGCAGCTTCAATGTGGAAAACGGCATCCGCCTGACATCCCTGTCCGACGGCGGTGCCGAGGGCGAGGTCCGCCTGACCGCCGGCCACCTGAACCCCCTGGGCATCGTCCACGGCGGCGTGTACTGCACCCTGCTGGACCAGGTGGCCGGCGCCGCCGCCTGCACCCGGGGCAGCCGCGGCCTTACGGTGAACTGCGAGACCCGCTTCCTGGGCATCGCCCAGGGCGACGTCCTCTGCGGCCACGCTCAGGCCATCCACATGGGCCGCACCCTGGTGGTCATGCACGCCTGGGTCACCGACAGTCAGGATACCCTCTGCGCTGACGGCACCTACACCTTCCGCATGAAGCCCGGCTTCCCGGAGGACTGACCTCCCGGCACCCCTTTCCCGCCCCTCGCAGCGCCCCCCCTCGGGGCGTTTTTCTTTTCCGGTTGCAATCCCCGCCCAAATAGTCTATCATAACAGCAGTACATTCTCCCGGAGGAAACACTATGTGGTATGTCATCCTGCTGGCCGTCTGCATCGGCGGCGACCAGCTTCTCAAGTGGTGGGTCACCTCCCACCTGGACGTGGGCCAGTCGGCCCCGCTGCTGCCGGGCATTGTCCGGCTCACCCGCCTGCACAACACCGGCGCTGCCTGGAGCAGCTTCTCCGGCAAGACCGGCCTTCTGGCCGCCGTCACCATCGTCCTGATGGCCGCCGTGGTCTATCTGGTGGTAAAGAAGATCGTCCGCCACCCCCTGGGCCTTACGGCCGCCATGCTGGTGCTTGGCGGCGGCGCAGGCAACATGATCGACCGTCTCTGCCGCGGCTACGTGGTGGATATGTTTGACCTGGAATTCATGTCCTACCCCATCTTCAACCTGGCGGATATCTTCGTGGTCATCGGCGTCCTGCTGGGCGCGGTGTACTACCTGTGGTTCTACGACAAATACGACAAGCCGAAAAAGGAGCCTGACCATGACGCGGGAGCTGACAGCCGCAACTGAACACGCCGGCGTCCGCCTGGACGCCTTCCTCTCCGCCGACGGCGCGCTGACCCGTTCCCAGGCCGCCCGCCTGATCGCCGAGGGCCGCGTCCGTGTCAACGGCAAGCCCGCCGCTAAAAGCGCCCGCCTCTCTGGCGGTGAGACGGTCACCGTGGACGTTCCCCAGCTCCGCGAGACGGCCCTGTCCCCCCAGGACATCCCCCTGGACGTGGTCTACGAGGACGACGACGTCATCGTGGTCAACAAGCCCACGGGCCTGGTGGTCCATCCGGCCCCCGGCCACCCGGACGGCACCCTGGTCAACGCCCTGCTCCACCACTGCGGCGACAGTCTCTCCGGCATCGGCGGCGAAAAGCGCCCCGGCATCGTCCACCGCATCGACCGCGATACCAGCGGCCTCATCATCGCCGCCAAAAACGACGCCGCCCACCTGACCCTCAGCGCGCAGCTGAAGGACCACTCCCTCTCCCGCACCTACGAGTGCCTGGTGACCGGCAATATGAAGCAGGACAGCGGCACTGTGGACGCCCCCATCGGCCGCAGCAGCGCCGACCGGAAAAAGATGGCCGTGGTCCCCACCGGCCGCCGTGCCGTCACCCACTGGGAGGTCGTCGCCCGTTACCCCGGCGTCACCCACCTGCGCTGCCGCCTGGAGACCGGCCGCACCCACCAGATCCGCGTCCACATGGCCCACATCGGCCACCCCATCCTGGGCGACACGGTCTACGGCGCCAAAAAGCCGGTCCCCGGCCTCACCGGCCAGTGCCTCCACGCCACCGGCCTGCGCTTCGTCCACCCCCGCACCGGCGAACCGGTGGAGCTCCACTGCCCCCTGCCGCCCGAATTCACCGCCATGCTCCAAAAGCTGCAAAACAAGTCCCAGTAAGCTGTGCAGCCGAAAAGAAGGCAAAAGGACCGGCCCCGCCGGTCCTTTTTTCGTCCCCCGTCCCCGCCGCCGGCGCAGGGGCTATTTCGCGCCCCCTGGCGCCGGAACGTGTCTCCGACTGGGATAGTTTCGCGCCCCGGCGCGAGCTACTTTTGTCTGCGGTGACAAAAGTAGCCAAAAGCACCGCTTAGACCTACGGTCTAAGAACCCCTCGCGCGCTACGGTCGGCTGTGATTTCCCGCATCTTCTCGCGGGCATAACCTTTCATCACCGTTGTCAGTCAAAAGGACTGTGTGTACGCTCACCGGCGCGGAGGCTGACGTGGCCGCTTGCCTCAGCCACGGCAGGCGTTTTTCGCTCCTACCGCCATCCCCCAAAGCCTTCCCCTCGAGTGGCGCACCCCCTCAAGCCTTCCCCTTGAGGGGTCCGCGGCGTTGAATGACACGCCGGTGGCGTGTCAAATCCGCGAACCGACCGACCCGCAGGGAGACAGGTGGCACGGCGAAGCCGAGACGGAT
>OKUC01000617.1_pt1 | contig 16274 bp, 7 predicted proteins | sample 1606761 | NCBI WGS metagenome assembly OKUC01 (sample SAMEA3882542, study PRJEB24775) | human gut metagenome | biome: human-associated habitat; feature: intestine environment; material: feces | place: Netherlands | collected 2009/2010 | reverse complement strand
GTTTGTCAATGACGGACAACTTGCTATTTTTTGATTTTATTTCGAACTCACGTTATATCTAAGTATTAAGGTTGTTGAATTCGGCTATAACCGAAGATAACTTCATCCCCTTTCAGAAGGAGATGAAGTTACCTTTCGGAATCTATAAACGCAATAGGACGAAGCATTTGGTAAATCAGTCAGTTATAGGAATAAAGCTCACCGCTTGTCCACCACCTTTTGCCATGACTACAGACAAGGTATCGGCTGCTGTCACCTCTTTGTCCTTAATCTGATACGAAGTAGGATTCGTTTTCCAGTCGGCATCTTCTCCATCAGCATAAATCACGGCATGGTATTTTTTATCTTTCTCCAGGAAATCCAATGGAATGGTGAGTGTACGCGACTCTTCATTCGTGGTGGCTCCCAGGAAATATTTATCTTTCGCTTTCCGCACCACAGCTACAAACTCTCCCGGTTCGCCCTGCAAGGCTTCGGACCAGTCACAGTCCGCATCAAAATCCCGGAAGAACTGGAAGGCAGGATGCCCTTCATAGTTCTCAATCATATCCGAGGCCATCTGCAACGGAGAATAAATGACAACCCAATTGGCTATCTGCTTTGCCAAGGTGGTATTCACACGGCTGTTTCCTTTATCCAAGTCATTCCACTTCTTGCGGCGTGGGGAATTGCGTGTCTTTTCATAAAGAATATCAAAAGTACCCGGTGTATAATCCATCGGACCGCCCAGCAAGCGGGTAAACGGCAATAACTCGTGATGCTCGGGGGGATTACCTTCACTCCATCCGTTCCACTCCATGCCGCGGGCGCCTTCGCGCGTCATCATATTGGGGTAAGTACGACGAATTCCTGTATCTTTGATAGGTTCGTGGGCATTAACGGTTGTATGATAACCGGCGGCAGTCTGCACCAACTTGCGGTAATCGCGTACATTGAACTGTCCATGATGGCTGTGACCGCCCGGCAGTCCTCCGGCATAACCGGTCTTCACGCTGTGCACTCCCAGGTCTGCATACCATTTGTAAGCATTGTCCAGCTGGCGTTCGTAATTAAAGATATTGCCACCCGTTTCGTGGTGACCGATTATTTCAATCCCTTTCTCCTTGGCATAACGTGCCACCTCTGCCATATCGAAATCGACATAAGGCTTGGTATAGTCAAAAGTCTGCATACCGCCCCAACTTTCCCAGCCTTCATTCCAGCCCTCGAACATCACCGCTTCTATGTTATTGGCAGCAGCAAAATCTATATATCGTTTGGCATTAGCGGTGGTAGCGCCGTGGCGTTCATCCATCGTCCACGTTTCAACCCCCAGATGCATTCCCCACCAGATACCTACGTATTTCATAGGACGTATCCAGCTCAAATCACCCTCCAGCGCACAAGGTTCATTCAGATTCAGTATCAGGCCGGAGTTTATCAGACCTACCGCTTTGGGAGCTATCTGGATACTGCGCCACGGAGTAACGAAAGTTCCTCCGGCAAAACGGGCTTTTACCCCATCGGGCCAGGAGGCCAGTTCCGATTTGAAGTGACAACCTTCGGTATGCTTCAAAGTCATTTCGGGGAAATCGGTCAAAGCCGCTTCGTGAATACTGGCATATACCCCGTTATCTGTTTTGAAAGTCATCGGGGTATTGGCATTATCCACCTTGCTGACGGGCAGGGTACGATACAGCAACTCGTAGGTTTCAAAACTGGCGGGAATAGACCATGACTTGCCATCCTGCGCCAGATTGAATGAAGTGAGCTCGTCCATCACGAACACACTGTCCACTTGGGGTACTTGATATTCATAACGAAAGCCCAGACCGTCGTCGAACACACGGAAACGGAGGGTCAGCCGTGTATTCGCCGGATCTTTCAAGCGCACAGCCATCTCGTTATAATGGTTCCGGATAGATTTATTCTCCCCCCAAGGCTGGGTCCAGGTTTCATCCTTTGTGGTAAACTCAGTATTTTCTATCTGAAAATCTTTGGAGAGATTGAGCCCGTCACGGCCTTCAAAGCCCATAACAGAAGGAGTGATGAACGGTTTTCCTCCTACAGAAACTCCATAGGTCATCGCTCCTGCCTCATTCAGGTTGAATACTAATTTTATATTGCCATCCGGCGATGTTAATTCCGTGGGACGGGAACATCCGCAAAACACAACTAACAAAAATAATACATAGTAACTGTATGTCTTCATACTATTAAATTGGATTAATGATACAAATATAGAACAATTAAGTAAGGTATCACACTTATCGAAGGAGGAAAATTATTTTAAATGGGAGAAGATTACATATAATGAGAAGTATCAACAGAATAAAATAACAAACGCCGATAAAGCCCTTTTAAAGACTCTACCGGCGTAAGTTCACCTATTTAAAAAATCAGAATTCCAAGTCAGCCAACTGAGGATTATGGTCGGAAAGTAAAGCTTCCGGTACTTCAGCCGGTATTTCACAACTCTTCACCAGAACTTGCGGAGTGACAAAGATGAAATCAATCTTTTCACAATCCTCGGCCGGGATACGGGCAAAATCATGAAAAGTATAATCAACGCCGGTCACACGGGCAGCCGTCTTATAAGCATCCTTCATCACAAACTCGTTGGTGGTGATTGTTTCGTATGCATCGCTCGCATCGGTCACATTAAAGTCGCCCGTATATAATCCGCAAATCGAAATGTTCGCGCGTTTCAAAACGAAAAGTTCATTTCACAAAACGAAGCGTATAATTTAAAGCATTCTTTATTCCATTTGAACTGGTCAATTCTAAGCTAAAAATAACAGAAAAATAACTTGCAAATATCAACAAAAATCACTATCTTTACATAGTTAAATTGAGGTCGTTTACCCTCAAATCAGTTCAGTTTTGTATTCCCCTACCCTATCAATATTCTAAAAAAATTCGGCCGGCTTCGCCGGTATTTGAATAACATTTAAACGGGATTCGGAAACCATCCGAATCCCGTTCTTTCGTTTTAGTCGCTTCGCTCCACGCTTTGGCGCTTTGCGCTTACGCCACCTCGCGTATCGCCTTATACGCTGCCACGCTTTGCGCCCGGACGAGTTTACCGCGGAAGGCCAGACGCGAGCCGATATTCGCAGTCGTATTCGAAGCATCGTAATTCGCATACGCATGCGACACACCGCCATTCGCGTACGCATAGTCGCACCCGCGATAGACCACACGGACTGTAGCGGTACTTATCCAGTACATGTCGGTATAGTAAGTAGAAGATGATCCGTTCAGATTACCTACCGGAACCATGTCCATATACTTGCCGTGCGCCACGCCTGTAATCCACTGACCGCTGTCCTTCTTGCCCTGTACCATACGGATACTGCCGTCAGGCATCCAGATGCGCCATTTGCCCTGGTTGCCGCTGTCATTCGGCAGATCCACGCCGTCCATCATGTCATACTTGTTGCCGTAGATGTCCTCGTAGCCCAGGCAGCAGATATTGTTCACCTGCACCACGGTCGCCTGTCCGTATTCGTCCCGGCTCTTATACCAGGCATACTGATGCACCAGGCCGTCAATCAGCGAATTCGTGATTTTGTTGTTGATGACATACGCTTCGTCATAGCCGATGGTATCTGTCATTCCATGGTCGGCCGTTCCACCCGTTGTCCGGTTATTGTTATGCTGACCGGCACCGCATTGTTCCTGCATGTCCCTACGCCCGTACTTTGCATAGCTCAGGTTCGCGATGCGGCTGTGCATCAGGGCATCTATCTGCTGCATGCCACGCTGCTGGCTGTAATAGTGGAAGTCCGTCCAGGTCATGCTTGCCGTGGTCGAAGCTCCGGTTATGCAGGCACGCAACTTGCTGCCCACTACAGAACTGCCCACAACGGCACACAGATGTTCCTCATTGGCCACCCAATCCGGTTCCATGTCCTCTATCTTGTCGCTGTTGCTCAGCACCACGCAGTCAAACTCTGCCGTGTTCAGAATGGAGAAATGCAGGGCTGTAGCACGTTCCGGAACGTCTGCTATCAGATACATGCCGGCTTCAAATTTCAAGCCGATGGTCGGCACCACAATACTCTTCAGGATGTTTCCCTCCGCATCAGCAAACACACTGCCGATAAGCCCTGTTCCTGGAACGCTCGGAAAGCGGACACGTCTGTAACCCGACACGTCCACTTTGCACACGGAATAAGCCTTGTCCGTCGTATAGGATTCCATCAGCGTGGGCTTGCCGCTCATGATCTTCCGCTCACCCAACCAGCCGCCCTGTGTCTCCTTGATGGCATCCAGTGTCAGTACTGTCGCATCTGGAATCGGGGGCATTTCGTCCTCCGGATAACTGCTGTAGCAGGCGTACTTCTTGTTGTTCAGATAGTCGTTGATGCCTTTGCTCCAGTAAAACGGCTCATACATCATCCAGTCTCCCTCGCTGCCGTCCAGCTTCGCCACCGTGCAATCGTTCATATCCTCCGCATCGGCATAGAAGTTCGAACTTTCGTCATGCAGGGGGAAATAGGTCATCTCCCCGTCCGGGTTGTTCACTTCCACCTGCTGCCCGGCTATCTCCACCTTCCGGCTCGTAGGCATCCTGGTCACCTTGGCCAGTACGCGGTGGCGCTTGGACAGGATGGCATTCACATGCCCGCTCATTTTGTACGCATTCCCGAACTTGTATCCGGTCTTGTTGTCCAGATTTGAAATATTGGCATCGTCGGCCACGCTGTCGTCAAACTCGATCATCGTATAGGGTGGCTGCTTGATGGTCAGTTCCGGATAACGGGCGGCATACTTCTCCAATTCCTCATCGGCCAGATACTTCGTCAGGGTCAGCTTGCCCCTCAGTCCCGAATGCCGGTCATCCACGGCACCCGTCTGCGTATACGTTCCGTAGTCGTAATACTTCTTCAGCAGGGTTCCGTCGTCTTCCCGGTCTATCTCCAGCACGAAGCGCTCCAGCTTGCCGCTGCCGTTCAGTCTGGCCTGGTGCAGGCGTTCCAGCATAGCGAACCCGTCGATGCCGGGGCAGTTGGTGTAGCGGTAGCCCCGCACATTATTGATGCCTTCCAGTATCAGGCCACTGTCGGACAGCTTGGTCAGATATTCCAGGAACAGTTCCTCAATCGTGTCCGGCAGGCATAACTGCACAACGGGCGCACCGGTGGCCAGTTTCACACGGGTCAGCCCCGTACCCCTCACGTCCAGTTTCTTCAGGCGGCCCTGCCAGCTCAGGTCCAAAGTAGCCACATTGCCGTTGTCCCCGTTCCGGGCCAGCCGGTTGTTCCGCATGTTCACTTCTTCCAGAAGCAGCATGCCGTTCGTCGAAGCCATGAACGAGCCGTTCCGGTAACCGCTGGCTTTCTCCACGCTCATGTCGAGTTTTACCAGTGAGGTCAGCAGACCGAAGTTGAAACCGATTGCGAACGCATCCTCGTGCCATACCAGCTCCTTGATTTTGGCTGCACCGATAATCTTCAGCGGGTCGTTCTCACCGAAGGCACGGGTCAGCTGCAACGAGTGGAGCACGTCCGCATCCACCACGCCGCTGTCGGCCTGCACGCCGTTGCTGGTGGAAAGCTGCACACGGTACGGAATGGTCAGACGGTACTGCATCGGTTTCAGCGTGTAGGCCTTGTCCAGCGATGCCGTACTCTGGTAGAACTGGGCACCCAGCGTGGATACATAGCCGTACTCCACCTGCTTCAGGTCATACCGGCGTTGGATGAAGTAGTTCCGGTGTGCTTTCAACGAACCCTTCAGACCGTAGATTTGCGGATAGGTCTGTTTGGCTCCGTCCGCACCCACCGGCATTTCGTTCAGGAACGGGTAGATGTATTTGAAGATTCCGGACTTGTTATAGAGGCGTGAGCACCACTTCTTCATCTGTTCGGTATCGAAATGGTCTATGGCTTTCTGGATACTGAAGGCACTCATGAAGCTTGCGCCCCCGTTCCATCCGCTCACCATAATCTCCACAATCATGTCCCAGCAATTGGCCACGATGAGGTTCCACAGCCACGAGTTATGACCCTGCATCACATAAGCCCCGTCGCGCTTCGTCTGGCGGTTGTCGTCATACTTCCCGGTCAGGAACGACTTGTTGTCAGAACCGAGCTGGCAGTCGCCGTCATAATAGTCAATCGACCATTTCACACCGTCCCATGTGCGGATAAGCATGTTCTTCGCAAGCTGGTCCACGCCGAGGTTGAACTGCACGTACAGATAGTAGGCAATCAGGTGGGGAAGGTCGAAATACTTCCCGGCCTCTTTCCTGAAGGTATCGCTCTGCCACTTGGCGGTAGGGAACTTGTCGCCGTCGTCCTCATAGTCCACCCCCTCGAACGAATGGGATTCCGTACTGTAAACCATATTCTTGCCCGCAGCCGTTTCCTTCACGCACCGGTAGACAAAACTCATCATGCGGTCGGTAGCCTTGTACATACGGTCGTACTTGTCATCCGTACCCAGGTGGTCTTTCAGGTTCGGTTCTTCCTCCGCGTCACCGCCTCCGTCCGTCCAGAAGGTATCTTTCGGATGATTAAATTCCAGTCCTCCGTCAAAGTTATAGTCCATGAAATCCTTATGCTCCGGTTCGGTACTCGGCAACCAGTGGAACAGGCACAGAGGATTCGAGTTATTCAGCGTTTCAAAGCAGACGGGCAGGTACTGCTTGTGTCCTTCCTCGTCGGCTTCCAGGTAGTTCAGCGTGTCGCCCTCGCCCCATTTCTCGCCGCCGATGGTCTCATCCTGCCCGAAGATGGGGTAGCTGTCGCTCTTCTCGTTGTTCATGTTGTACTGGCCGTAATAGGTCAGGTCTTCGTCGGCACTCTTCGCTACGAACAGGTCGCACGGCAGGCCGTCGATGGCCGAACGGTAATCATCCTCCAGCCCATGGTCTTTGGCGTAACGCTGGGCAGGCGTAAGCAGCCCCATCTCTTTCAGTCCGTCATTGATAAGCTTCGCACCTCCGGTATTGGTGGTCATGGACGAGTCCGAGAAGTCGCATTTGGAACATGCCAGCTTCGCGCCTACGGAGTTCCTGCGTAACTTGAAGAGATTTTTCTTGCCGGTAGTTACCACCGGATTCTTCTGCCTGCCGTTTCCGTCAATCTCCCCGTAGCTCAATGTAACCGTCCAGCCGCTTGCCGTCTTCTGGAAGTAGAAACGGAAGTTCTTTCTGGCATAGTTCACGGAAGAAGTACCCTGAATACGGACATATACGTTGGTAAGGATAAAGTCAAGCGTCCTGTCCTCTCCGTTATAGAAACGGACCTCCCTTACCAGTTTGTTGGCCTTCTTGTCGTTCAGCTGGGCCAGTGCATCCACCACGTTCAGCGTGTCGCTCTCGCTCGGAACCTCACTGCCCACGCTGCCCGTGCCTATCAGTACCAGGATCGAGTTCCGGCGCTTCTTCATCAGCCCCATCAGCTTCTCCATGCTCACCGTGTCTCCTTCGTTCAGCACGCGGTTGTCCTCATCCAGCGAGCGCACGCCCGGTTCCCCGTCGGCATCCTCCAGGTGGTTGCGGTCCACGATGTAGTTGTTCAGCACCTCGTCCGAGGTCAGCGCCTTGTTATAGATACGCACGCTCTTCACGTTCAGGTCGGCACCTGCCGACTTAAATTCCAGCTGGCTCCGGATGTCAAAATTCACCTTGTCGAGCCACTTGGAAGCAGCCGACTCTTCACCGTTCACATAGAAACCGATCAGCGTGCGCTGTTCGTTCGTCTGCACGTTCGGATAGAACACGTAGGTAATGCGGATATTCGTGCCCGGCTCGAACTTGGTACCCACCGAGTCTTCATAGCGCAGCACCTGTCCGGCATCCATCGCCTCGGTCACCACACCGGTCAGGAACTTGGCCTCTTCCGGAGTCACAATCAGCCCGTACCGGTTGCCGTTGTCCAGCTGCCCCAGGCAGGTGATCAGCTCCGCATCCGTGTCCGTCACGTTGGCCGTGCTGTATTCTATCTCAAGTGTCATGCCCACATCACGAATAGCAAAGCCTTCGGGTTTGTCCGCCTCGTTGAAGGGGCGGTACACACCGTCAGCGGTCAGGGTCATACCTGCACCACCGGCCAGCAGCAGGCGGTCCTTGTGCCAGCCGCTACCGGCACCGTATTCGTTCACGCTCCACAGCACGTCCCGGAACTCCATGCGCTTGTCACCGCTCACCCAGCTTGCCGGGTTGTTTTCCGTGTTGCTTCGCCCGAAGGCGTCAAACGTACACACGGCATCCGGTGCCAGCGTGGCTTCAATGTCCGGGTGCGATGTGGTGTTCACCTTCACCTCAAGCACGGCATCACCGCACGACACACGATAGTCCAGCGGTTCCACGTTCACGTTCGTCCGTCCGTAGCTGCCGGTCTCACCGCGTTGCAGCAGGTCTTCCTTCACCACGCTGCCCCGGTCGGTCACTTTCACACGGGCCGTGTACGCATCGCGGTCATAGCCGGCATACGTGAAGTTCCATGCCGTGAACTGCTCTGCCTCCAGCACCGGGTGTTTCCAGTCACGCTGGAACCCCGCTGCCCGGTGGCTGAACATCAGGCCGGCATACGCTGTCACACCTCCGCCTGCCTTCAGCAGCGTAATGTAATGCACCCGGCTCACCACACCGGAGTTCTCATGCTGCGCGTAGGCTTCCACCACGTTCGTACCCTCCTGCATCTGTGTCAGGGGGATGGTCACGTTCTTCTGCTGCACACCGCTGCCGGCCGAAAGACCGAGGGTAAAGGCCTGTCCGCCGTTCACGCGGTAGTAGATGTTCTTCTCCCCGCTCGTGCCCTTGGCAGTAAAGGGGATGTTCACGTCATTTTTATATCCCCCGTCGGCCAGCCCGTTGCCCGCCGAGTAGGTGGTCTCCAGCTCCATGGCCACCATGGTCACCTTGGCCGTGGCCGTCTTCATCAGCGTGCCGCCCTGGTAGGTTGCCTGCGCTTCCACCTGCACGGTATAGGCGGTGGCATCCTTCAGGTAGGGCGAAGCGTCAAAGGTATAGCTCTGTCCGGCTGTAACGCCCACAAACTCCGCATCCCGGAACTCACTGATGACGGTCGAACCGCGTTTCACGATTACGCGGGCTTTCAGGTCGCTGTAGCCGTCCACCGTACCGCCACCGGCAGTACCCACCCCCACGGAGTATTTCACCACAAAGCCGCTGCCCAGTGCCAGATACTGCGAGGCGGGAAGTCCCGCACCGCCGCTGTCCGTCAGGTCGATGTTCACCACCACCTTGTCATCGTCCGTGTACTTGGAAAAGCGCACTTCCTTCGAGCTCTCGCCGCCCTGGTTGTCCTTCTGCTTGACGGTCATCACATACTGGGTGCCGTCCTCGCTGTCCTGCACATCCACGTCCGTCACCGTACCCACCATCGCATCGAACACCGTTCCGGATGTAGGAGGTTTCGTCTCGCCGCTCACCAGTTCCTCGGTAGGGGTACGGTTTGACAGTTCCTTCTTCAGGAACGCTTCGATGTCATCGCCTGCATAGGCATGATAGGTGCCGTCCGGCTGTTTCTGGTTCCATGGTGTTTCAAGATTCATCGGATGTTCAGTCGCGTTGATGATTCCGCTTATTTTCCTTTTTGCCATAATACTGTCCTTTTATAATAATCATTCATTTATCAGTTTTACTGCTACCGTTCCATGCGTCCGATCCGTTCCACGGCTCGTCGCCTTTCCAGTATCCAAGTCCGAAACAGCTGCTTATCGCAGACCATACCAGTCTTGCCCCGGCATAGACAGCCGACAGGGCACGTTTCCCCACATACGCAGCCGTTATTTCCTTACCGCCTATGGTTATCATCGTCAATCCTCCTCATAAATCAGATACAGCGTATTCGCATCCTTGTCCTGCAGTGCCTCGTAAGCTTCCCCGCTCATCACCTCATGCCGGTAGGCCAGCAGTCTCAGGCTGCCTCCCGTTCCGGTATATACGGCATCGCCCAACAGGTAGAGCTTGTCCGGCAGGATGGCTGTCCGGTCAGCATTCATGAACATGCCGGCAGGAGGCACACCCACCACGTCCCAGTCCCCGTACAGGGTGGAATCCATGTGGTAGGCGAACTTCCCGGCATCCGCCACATACACCACGCTGCCGCCCGGTTTGGTACTCTTGTCAGGTAAAACATTGCCTGTTTCCATCCATGAGGAAAAGCGTGCGGTAGCTCCGCCGACGGCTGCTGCCGTAGTCTGTTCCACCTTGGCAGCGGCATTTTCTGCCTTGGCTGCCGCTTCGTTGGCCTTGGTGGCCGCTTCTGTCGCGGCCTGGGTCTTTTCCTCCAGTCCGGCTACGGCTCCTTCCGCTTTCTTGGCGGCAGCCTCGGCACGGGCGGCGGCATCGTTCGCAGGCTTCCCTATCAGTTCCAGGGGGACGTTCACCATCTTGCCGTCCTTCTCACCGGGCAGTGATTTCACACCGCTCAGCGAGGTGACGGTCTCCAGGTCTTCCACGCCGGTCGAACTCTGGAGTACCTGGTTCAGCACTTCCTGAACCAGTTCTTCTTGTGTCATTTCTGCCATACTCATTCGTTTTTATCGGTTTCTGACCCGCCCAGGATTTCGTTTAGGGCATCTATCACATTGGGAAGACAATAGCGTTCCACCGCCATGCGTATCATCCCGGTTTCCTCATCGCTGAACTCCGTTTCGCCGGTACTCTCGAAAATCTTGAACGCCAGCCGATGGGCCTTGATGCCACTGACACGCGTATACAGCAAATCGGCTATCTGCTCGCGTGCGTCGAAAACCTCCCTCGTCTGACGGGTTATTCCGGTGGGAACGCTGAAATTCCTGAAATCTAACTTTTTCATATATTCTGCTTTTATAATGAATGATTCAATATCTGGTAACGGAAACCGTCCGCCTTGGTTATAAGCACCATCACGGAGTCCCCGGAGGCCATCTTGTAATCCTGCATATCCTCGTTGTGGTTATAAATTCCTTTTAGTATTATATCCTTTGAACCAGGTCTGACACGAAGTGTGACCACTGCGGCAAAATCGGACGGCAAATAGCGGAGACCGAACTGGGATGCGACAGAACTCTCCGACGGTAAGGTCACTTCCACAGCATTATAATTCGGTTGGTTGTAATACATGAGGATAATGTTATGCTGCGAAAAATCCACCGTGTAGTTTCCACTTCCGAAGGTAAGCAGCTTGGCTTTCGTATTGATAAACGCCGGGGCAAGTAATGCCGCATTGCTGCTGATACCGTAGTTCTTCGTACCGCCGGTAACCTCTATAAACAACCCATAGTTCGCTTGGTCGAAGCCGTAATTCCCGTATATATTGGAGGCTGAGTTCACGATACGACCGACAGCGGTAAAAGCTCCTCCTGCAGAAGACGGTATCACATCATCACCGAACATCACATATCCTTTGCTGCCGCCGACACGGAAAAAATCATCATAAATGGCAAGACCGCCACCGCTCCCGTGAGAGTCGGCCACAGAACCGATACGGCCGTTCCCTATCTCAAAGCCGCCGATTTTCCCTTTGCTGCTGTCTATCTCTCCGGTAAACTTACCGTTGGTCGTTTCAATGCTGCCGTCTTCCAGTATCTTGAAGTTGCCGTTGGCCGTTACCAGTCCCTCCAGCTGTATATGGTCGGCTGTCAGCTTGATTTTGCTCACGGTATTTCCGTACTCGTCCTCTTCCTCCACGCTCACCCCGATAAGGGCAATCTTTCCTGTATTGTCCTGCGCATACAGACCGGAACCTTCAGGCTTTATGACAAGCCCGGTCTCTTTCAGCGCATTACCGTCCTTGTCGAAGACCGCCGCTGAAATCTTTACCAGCCGGTCGCTCTGTTCGAACAGTGTACGGTACTTATAGGCCAGTGCGTCCGCCTTGTTGGTGCTGAACACCAGCAGCGAAATGTAAATCACGCCCGTAAACGACAGCTTGAAGTCTCCCGTACCGTTCCAAAGGCCGTCCAGCGTGAACATCTTCTCGCCGCCAACGGGCAGGTCCTCTTCATGGCCGAACAGGTTGAAGTTTTCAAACCCGGTCTTGTCAGCACCCACAAATTCGATTTTCAACCGTCCGGCCTTGATGACCCGGTAGCTGAAGGACAGATACACCACGCCGGGCACCCGTTCGCCCTGGCTGTTCGTCTGCCGGTACTCCGGTACCAGCCGGAAGTCCTCCAGTTTCTGCATGATATAGCTGTTCCGGATATAGGCATAAGGCACCTTGCCGTCGGTCCGTATCTCGGCATGGCCGTCCGGCTTCGTGCCGTAAGGACCGCCGTTCGCCCAGATCCAGCGTCCGCCCAGGGTGAACAGCGTAGCCTTGCTGCCCGTCTTCCATTTGTCCATACCGTCGGCAAAACTGCTGTTGTCCAGATAGCTCTGTTCTTCGCGTATTTCCTTGCGCAAGCTTTCCACGGCTGAATGGATTTTCCCCTCGGTTATCTCAAACCGCGTCAGGATGTCCTCGCCCGTCATCAACACGAACGTACCCTTCAGCCACACGTTGTCAGCATACAGGCCGTTTCCTTTCGGCTGTTTGTCTGCCGGGAAAGCGCTGCTCTTGATGCCGTCCAGCTTGCCCAGCCGGCAACGAAGGCAGCCGTTGAAGTTCTTGGCCTTCACACCGTCCAGAATGTCGATACGGGGCTGTCCGTCCTCCGTGGCCGCAATGGATATAAGGTTTTGCCGGAGCGGGTTTTCGGTGTTGCCCATCAGCACGCACTCATCGCCTGCCTCCGGCTTCACCCCGCCAAACTCGCTTACCGGGACCAGCACACCACCGGCTATCACCGAAGCCACCTCCACCCAGTATGCTTTTAGTTTCTTGCCAGCCGTAACCGCACAGCGCATCAGGTCATGGGCCACAAAACCCGATTCCTGCTCAAACACGATGCGGTAGTTGTCGCCCTGCTTCACCACGTCCTTGATCTTGCCGTTGGCAGCGGACACCACCAGCTGGCCGCACACGCTGCGCACCTGCTCTATCAGCAGTTCCAGCGCCACCAGGCTTTGCCGGGCAGTCACTTTGTCCACCGTCAGGTTTGTCAGTCCGGTCAGCTGGTCAATCCACAGCTGCCAGCCCTCACCGGTCAGCCCGTCCACAAACTCCGTGCTGCGCAGCAGTTCGCGGATCACGGCGGTCAGGTACTCGGCATTGCCCGCACCGTCCACGCTGCCGCAGGGCTTGCCGCCAGCAGCCTCGCCAAAGCTCACACCCTTCAGGAAGCGGATGGACTCTTTTGCCGTATCCGGCTTGCTCTTGTTCAGGAACTCTTTCTGGCTGCGCCTGGCGGAAAACAGGTTGTTGTCCGTGGGCAGCGTCTTGTCCCAGCTCCGTATGATGTCCGGCAGGGCAGCGCCTTCCGTCTTCGATTTCGTATAGCTTTTCAGCTCCCCGATGCTGTCCGTCACCTTGTCAAATTTGCCCACCTGCAGCGCATCGCTTATCTCGATGTCCATCTGCCCGGGTTCGTTCACCTTGCGGCTGATCTTGGTGATACGGCTCTGACGGTAGCCTTTCTCCGGGAAATACTTCCGGCTCTCCAGCTTCACCCGTCTGCCCACAAACAGGTCGATGCCGTGCTCCTCGATGTATACCGGGTCTGTCGGGGCTTTGTAGGCGGCAATGTCCAGCCAGTGGTCCCGGTTGTACTCCTCAACCGCTGCCGCAAATTCCTCTTCGGCCATCCGGTAATACTCATCCGGCATACGGATATTCCACAGGATATAGGTGTCGCCTGCTCGGGGCACCAGCTTGCCGCCCGGCAGCTGGGTGTCGTCATCGTAGGGCCAGATGGTAATCAATTCAAATTCCCTCGCCGCACTGTCGTAGTTCACCTCAAAGTAGTGGTCATCGCTTTCTCCCAGTCCGGTCAGGTCGCCCGTCTGGAACGACACGCGTTTGGTTTCTCCGGCCAGCTCGTACAGGTTGGGGTCAAAGTTCAGTTCCCCGTCCCGGAAGTAATAGATGGTGAATTTGTTCCCTTCATCGTCCGTTACCTCCTCGCTGCGTACCGAACTGACCGTACCCACCCGGTGGGGATAAATGTCACTGAAGGCTTCCTGCTCGTAATGGTCATAGATGCCGTATTCATCCACGCCCTGCTCGATGTACTTCTTTCCGCCGGGGAGCATCAGACGCGGGCTGCCGTATTTCTCCGCATCGATGTTGCGGGTCGAGCCTACCGGGAACAGACGCGTATAGAATTTGGCCGTGTTGCTCGTATCTCTTTCCAGGGAGGTCAGCCCCTTGCCATAGCCAAGGGTGATTTCTTCCCCGTGTTCGCAGCGGCACACGTTCACAGTCTGCCCCTCAACCCACCATTCCACCTTGCCGCCTGCCTTTTCCGCGATGGCTTTCAGCGCTTCGTCGCAGTACATCCCCTCGTAGTCTATCGTGATCAGCTTCGTACCTTCCACCGTACCCGTCTTCCAGTCAGTAATGTGGCCCATGCCGTCATTGATAGCCTTCACCACCATCGCCACATGCTCGCGGGGCGTGGCCGTCAGGGTAAACAGGGGATTGGTGTCCCCGTCCGTCGTCTCCAGCACCAGGAACCGCTTGATCAGGCTCTCGATACCGTACAGCTTCAGGTTATACTCCCATTCACCCTCGCTCACCTGCTTCGGCGTGTAGCGTTCCGTCAGCCGGTACCGTTCGCCCTGATAGTCCGTGTAGTCGTTCACATCCAGGGGCACGAAGGCATAATAGCTGAACGACAGGGAAAGCACATTGTCTCCCTGCACTTCCTTGCTTTGCGTCGAGCTGTCGTTCACGGCCACATCCGCACGCTTGTTCCCGGCTTTGTCATATATCGTTAGAAGCATATTTGAGCGTCATTTAAATGGTTATATAATCGGGTTCGGTTCCCGGAACTTCACCTTGAACTTTCCGGCATGGACGCCTTCCGTCCACAGATAGGTCAGCGGGGTGAACTTCGTGCAGTCGGCATACTTCACACGCAGCTCCAGGTCCAGCTGGGGGAAACGGATGTCCAGCCAGCCGTCCTTCCCTTGCTTCAGGAAATTCACGAAGGCAAAGTACTGCTTCATCCATCCGGCTTTGGTCTTGTTATACAGGGCAAAGTGCAGCGTCACGTCACGCGCCTCATTCCGTGGGGTCAGCACGGCGCTGTATTTTTCCCCGTGCTCTTCCCGTATGTCCACGGCAGTATCCTTCTTGGCCTTGCTCGGGGTCAGAATGGCCGTCAGGTTCTCCATGCCCCCGCGCCGGTCTTCCACCAGGAACACGCCGTATTCCGTCCAGATGTCCGTGCCGTTCACCAGCACCAGTCCGCTCAGTATATTTGCCATATCACTTCACTTTTAGTCCGTCACGTATCATTTTCTTTATCACTTCCTTCAGTTCGCCCAGGTGTCCGGCGCTCACACCGGTGTTCTCGGCTATCCGGGCCAGATGCCCTTCAGCCGTGTCCATCTTCTCCACCACGCTTTCCAGCCGGTCGTCCATGCTGCTCCAGTGCTGCAGCCCGCTGGTGAACATGCCCTCCAGCTTCGTGCCCTGGTCCTGCGTCATGGCCGTAAAGCCGCCCGCTTTCGCACTTTGGCTCGTACCGCCCTGCTGCGTCTTGTCATAACCGGTGGCTGCCGCCAGGTTGTCACGCAGGGCAAGGGCTTCATCCATATACTGCATGTACTCTTCCATCAGCGCGTTCCGTTCCGCCTCGGTCAGTTCGTTGTCCTCCATGGCCTTGCCGAACTTCTCCCACCAGCCTTTCAGTTTTTCGCTGTACATCTCACCGATCTTGTTGCTCAGCATCGCCCGCATGAAGTACTCGGATATATCCTCTGCCGCATCCTTGGCACCGTACTTCATGTTCATCAGGTTGTCGATGAAGCTGCTGTACATCCCGTCGAATGAAATACCGGTCAGACCTTCATACAGCTGGTCGGTCAGTTCCTCCAGCTTGCCGGCCTGCGCTATGTAGTCATCCAGCTTCTCGGTCAGTCGCCCGCCATAGCCGCCCTTGCCGGTGTTCTGGATTTGCGTCCACATGTCCACATTCGAACGCAGTGCCTTCATCTCCTCCGGGCTCAGGCTCCACAGGTTCCCGTCCCACCGGCGGCCGATCTGTCCGCTCAGCTTGTCTATCTGTGCCTGGCTGAAACCGCCCCAGTAGTAGTTCCAACTGTGATGGCTCCCGTGGTATCCGGCTTGCGCCATCGCCATCTGCAGGTAGTTCGAGTTTGTCTCCTGCTGCATCCTGTATGCATCGCGGTAGGCCGCCACACTCTTCGCGCCCTGGCCCCGCCTGATTGAGTCGGTCAAATCCTCAATAGAGGTCTGCAGCATCTCATTCCGGTCGGTCAG
>OKUC01000609.1_pt1 | contig 16340 bp, 7 predicted proteins | sample 1606761 | NCBI WGS metagenome assembly OKUC01 (sample SAMEA3882542, study PRJEB24775) | human gut metagenome | biome: human-associated habitat; feature: intestine environment; material: feces | place: Netherlands | collected 2009/2010 | reverse complement strand
CATGGTTATCGCTCCGGCTCCCGTTTTTTCGGGGCGGCAGACTTATGGGCGGGCAGTTCCTGTTTGAGCTTATCCCGTACTGAGGGACGGGACGGTTCCAGCTTTTCTCTCTGGGTACGGCTGCGCTGCTGTTCTTCACGCACCAGATCAATAAAACCATCCAGAACAGCAGGGTGGCTGTTTAAGGCATAACCACAACGGACGGTTTCGGGATTATCATTAGGAATGGTCTTAGCCCATTCTTTGTTGCGTCGGGAGTAGCGCCCATCCCAGTCCTGAAGCTGGACCGTGTTAGACAGAACCATAGACACACGCTCCATGCCATAGGTCTCGATCACACCCTTTGCCGCATCGTGGCTGAGATACATTCCGTCGAAGTGCTCCCGCACCGCCGCTTCAATAGACTCCTTGCATTGGCGATTTACATTGTTGGAAGCTCGGTACTGCTCCAGCTCCCCATGTTCTCTCGCATAGGCAGCTGAATGGGGATAGATCGGTGTTGTTCGCAGTTCCTCTTTAGCTCTGCACACATCGTCGGCACGGTTCTCAATGCTGTCCCGGATCACATCCATATAGCCGGTCTCCAGCTTTTCAAAATAGCGGTACACATCCGCCAACGGAGAGGGAGATTCCAAAAGTGCCTGAGCCTGGGTGTCGGTCAACTCCAGTTCCTCCATTGCCATCACGATGTCCTCGCGGATGGTGTACTCATAGGCATGGTTTAAGACTTCTTCCGGGGGCTGGCTTTTCAACCAGTCCCTATATTTTTCCTGCTCAGTGGCCATCTTTTCATAAAGGGCCGTATTCAGATTATTGGTATTCATGTTATCGCACCTCCTCATGCTGTTTTGGTTTCTTGTCTGTACTGCGGGGCGTCGCCGGACGCTTCAGGCTGTCTAGCACCGAGGGTCGCGCACTCTTGGCAACCACAGTTTCCGGCTGGGCATGACCCTTTCCGTCGATGTTGAGCAAAGTATCCAGCTCCACCAGACGGGCATTTTTGCTTCGCAGTTCTTCTTCATAAAGGAATGGCTTTCCGACTTCCTCCTTTGCGGCAGCCTGCTGCTGATAGAGGTTATCCAGCTGGGCCTTTGCCGCCTCCAGACGCTGGGGCATCTGGGCGAGGGCATTGTCGATACGGGTAAGATTTCCGCGAGGGTCTGTACCAAGGGTTGCCCGGTGGGTCATCTGTCCTTTCAGCAGGAGCGTATACTCCTGTTTCCATGCGGAAAATTCCACGGATATGGCATAGCCCCGGTAGCTGCCGATCTGCACCGGATCGGAGGTTTTGACCTCCTTGCAGGCATCCAAAAGGGCTGCGCCGGCGTTCTCCTTATCGGTCAGCAGATCGCCGCGGATTTCCATACCAGCAAAACCGTCCTCCGGGTGCGGGTGCGCTGCCAAAACCTCCAGATCGGATTCAAAGCCCTTGATAAAGCCTTTGTGCTTTTCAATCTCCTCCGGGAAGTATTTGAGCAGCTGGTCCTCCAGACGATATTGCTTGCTCTGGTGGTCGGCTTTCATCAGCTTCAGGCGGGATACCTCCACATCCAAATCCATACGCTCCTTGATGCGGGGATCTCCGGCGCACAGGGCTTTGATCTCGGCAAAGGAAAGCGCCGTTTCGTCCACATCATCGCAGGAACGCACTGGTGATTTAGAAGTCATGATCTGACTGATGAATTTTTGCTTATTCTCCACCGTCTGCCAGAGGTATGCGTCAAAGGTTCCTTCGGTCACATAGCGGTACACATGGACAAGAGGATTCTGGTTACCCTGGCGCTCGATACGGCCCTTGCGCTGGGCAAGGTCTCCCGGTCTCCACGGACAGTCCAGGTCATGAAGTGCCACCAGACGGTCCTGCACATTGGTGCCTGCGCCCATCTTGGCGGTGCTGCCCAAAAGGACACGCACCTGACCGGTACGGACTTTAGAGAACAACTCCTTTTTCCGCACTTCGGTGTTGGCTTCATGGATAAAAGCGATCTGGTCGGCAGGCATTCCCTGAGCAATGAGTTTCTGACGAATATCGTCATATACCGTAAAGACCGGTTCCTGCTCCGGCAGAGGCACAGCGCCTTCCAATGCGTGAAGCAGTGGATTATCCAGCGTTTTCGCCGCCTTGCTTGCAGGAGCTTTTGCCTGCGGTGTAGAAATGTCGCAGAACACCAGCTGGGTCAGCTTGTCAGCTTCGCCATCCCGCCAGATCTGCATGATGTTGTCCACGCACTGATTGACCTTTGTGCCAGGTTCATCCGGCAGCATCTGGTTGACGATCCTCTGGTCCAGGCCCAGCTTACGGCCATCCGAGGTAATCTTGAGCATATTGTCCTGGGACGGGTCAACGGTTCCGCTGTGTACCAGCGATGCGCGCTCCGAAAGGGTCTTGACCATTTCCTGCTGATGTTCGGTAGGCTGCGCCACGATGTTGTGGTATTCCACCTCCGGGGTGGGCAGGTTCAGTTGGTCGGCGGTCTTGATGTCCGCCACTTCTTTGAACAGGTTCATCAGCTCCGGCAGATTAAAGAACTTGCTGAATCTCGTTCTTGCCCGGTAGCCGGTGCCTTCCGGTGCCAGCTCCAATGCTGTGACGGTCTCCCCAAATCGGGAAGCCCAGCAGTCGAAGTGGGTCATGTTCAGTTCTTGCAGGCGTTCATACTGAAGATAACGCTGCATGGTGTAAAGCTCGGTCATGGAGTTGCTGACCGGGGTGCCGGTGGCAAAAATCACGCCACGGTTTCCGGTGATCTCATCCATATAGCGACACTTGGCAAACATATCGGAGGATTTCTGCGCGTCCGATGTGGATAAACCTGCTACATTCCGCATTTTTGTGTATAGAAACAGGTTTTTATAGTTATGGGCCTCGTCCACAAACAGCCGATCCACACCCAGCTGCTCGAAGGTTACCACATCGTCTTTTCGTCCCTCGGCTTGCAGCTTTTCCAGTCTGGCTTCCAGAGACTTTCTGGTACGCTCCAGCTGCTTGACGGTAAAACGCTCGCCGCCACTGGCCTGTACCTCTGCAATCCCCTCAGTGATCTCGTCGATCTGTTCATAGAGAAGCCGTTCCTGACGCTCCCGGCTGATGGGGATACGCTCAAACTGGCTGTGTCCCATGATGATGGCATCATAATCACCCGTCGCAATACGAGCGCAGAACTTCTTTCGGTTATGGGTCTCAAAGTCCTTTTTTGTGGTGACTAAGATATTGGCGGAAGGATAGAGACGCAGAAACTCCGACGCCCACTGCTCGGTCAGATGGTTTGGAACAACAAAGAGAGATTTCTGGCATAAGCCCAGGCGTTTGGCTTCCATCGAAGCAGCTACCATCTCAAAAGTTTTGCCTGCGCCCACTTCATGTGCCAACAGGGTATTTCCTCCATACAGCACATGGGCGATGGCGCTTTTCTGGTGTTCCCGCAGGGTAATGGCCGGGTTCATGCCCCCAAAAGTGATATGGCTGCCATCATACTCGCGGGGACGGGTAGAGTTCATTTCTTCGTTGTACTGGCGCACCAAAGTCTGGCGGCGCTCCGGGTCTCTCCAGATCCAGTCCCTAAAGGCTTCCCGGATCGCCTGCTGTTTTTGAGCTGCCAGGGTGGTCTCCTTGGCGTTCAGAACCCGGCGCTCTTTTCCGTCTGCGTCCTCTATGGTGTCATAGATGCGGACATCCCGCAGGTTTAGGCTGTCCTCTAAAATCTTGTAGGCATTGGCACGACTGGTCCCATAGGTGGTATAAGCTGCCACATCGTTGTAGGATACAGAAGATTTCCCCTTGATCTGCCATTCAGCGGTAAAGGACGAATAGTTGACCCCAATACTGCGCTGGAGATAAAACGGGGTATTAAAGGTCTCATACATAAATTGCTGGATATATTCCTTGTCAATCCAGGTAGCGCCCAGACGCACCTCAATCTCCGACGCATCCAGGTCTTTGGGCTGGGCGGCGGTAAGAGCTTCCACATTGACTGCATAAACCGGGTCCTGCTGTGCGGCCCGCTGCGCCTGACGCAGTTTGCGGCGTACATTGCCGGAGAGGTATTCATCAGCAGTCACATAATGGGGTGTGCCGTCTTTCTCCAGCTGTCCCGGTACACGGAAGATTACGCCTTGCAGCTCTCCGGCCAGTTCTTCTTTTGTTTTTCCGGTAAGCTGGCTCATATAGTCCATATCCACGCAGGCTTTTTCCGAGATGGACACCGCCAGTGCTTCACTTGCCGTATCCACCACAGCCACCGCCTGATGGGGCTTGATGGTCCGCTTGGTGAACATATCTGCCTTACGTTCCAGTTTCCCGTCCTCGTCGATGACTTCCAGCGCACAGAGCAGGTAATAGGAAGAATCATCTGCATAGGCCAGTCGGTTTGCACGGTCATTGATGAGACCGTATTTGGCAGAAAAGCTGTCATAGAGGCTGTTCAGTTCCGCCTGCTTCTCCCGAATGGTGCTGTCCGGAACCGCTGCATCCATCTGAAGGTCGATCAGTTCCTGCACACAATCACGCAGTCCCACAAGACCTTTTACACGGGCTTCGGCGGTGGCGTTGAGGTCAGGGCGCACCATACGGCTGTTTTCCCGGTAGTACACCTGCCCGTCTACAATGGCATAGGAATAGTTCTTCACATTGGGGTCGGCAGGAATGGAGGTGTCAATAGCTTCGCCTTCGCCCAGCTCCGGCAGCTCTGCCTCCTGATAAGTGCCATGAATATACTTCACCGCATCATGCAGCTGGTCGGAAAGCTCCAGTCCCTCGATAGGGTTCACGGTGTAGTCCATACCATGAGCAGTGCTTACCGGCTCCTGTCTGCCCAGCACCATTTCCGGGTGGTCGATAAAATACCGGTTGATGGCAAATCCGTCCTCCGTCTGTCCGGTTTGAGTCCATTCCGGCACGATGTCCAGCGGGCGGTCCCGCTTTTGGAGGAAGATGATGTCCGATACCACCTCGGCACCGGCATTCTTTTTGAACGCGTCATTCGGCAGACGGATAGCCCCCAGCAGCTCGGCACGCTGGGCAAGATAGCGGCGCACGGTGGAATCCTTGGCGTCCATAGTATAGCGGGAGGTTACAAAAGCCACCACGCCGCCGGGACGCACCTGGTCCAGTGCTTTGGCGAAAAAGTAGTTGTGAATACTGAAATTCAGCTTGTTGTAGGCTTTGTCATTGACCTGATACTGACCGAAAGGTACATTGCCGATGGCAAGGTCAAAGAAGTCACGCCTATCGGTGGTCTCAAAGCCGCCTACTGTGATGTCCGCCTTGGGATAGAGCTGCTTTGCGATGCGCCCGGAAACAGGGTCCAGCTCCACGCCGTACAGACGGCTGTTTCGCATTTTCTCCGGCAGCATACCAAAGAAATTGCCCACACCCATAGACGGCTCCAGAATATTTCCGGTCTCAAATCCCATACGGTCCACCGCTTCATAGATGGCCTGAATGACCGTAGGGCTGGTGTAATGGGCGTTGAGGGTAGAGCTTCTGGCGGCGGCATATTCCTCCGGGGTCAGCAGTTCTTTTAGCTGGGCATACTCTAAAGCCCATACCGGTTTCTCCGGGTCAAACGCATCAGAGAGACCGCCCCAGCCCACATATCGAGAAAGAACCTCCTGCTGTTCGGGGCTTGCCTGCTGTCCGGCAGCTTCCAGCTCTTTCAGCAAACGAATCGCATTGACATTTGCCTGGAACTTGGCTTTCGGACCGCCTTCGCCCAAATGCTCATCGGTAATGCGGAAGTTTTTTGCATTGCGGCGCAGGTTAGCCTTGTATTCCTCATAAGATGCTTCCTCGGCAGCTTTGGCATTGGGGAAGGTCTGCCACTGGCCATTGACCTGAATGGAAACCGGGTGTTCATCCAACACTTCCTCAAAGGTTTTCTCCGGCTCAGTCACAGGGGCTGGTGGCTCCGGCTCCTCGATATGCAGTCGTTCCACCACCACATCATAAGGCAGATTGTTCTTATCGCCCGGATAGACGGCCATGGTCTCGGAATGGAAGGTCGGGGATTCGGTAGCCGGTTGGGGCTGTTCCTGTCCAAAACCGTCCTGCTGACGGGCATACATCCCGCGCAGCAAAGGCGCAACCTCATCCCAGCGGAAATACAGCATAGCCAGACGCTTTTCCTCTGCATCCATGACTTCCAGTTCTATGCCCTGTGCCGTGGTACGGTAATCGGCAATATCGCCGGTCTCCAGATTCAGTGTCTCGATCTCACCGGAATAGGCTCTGCTCAGCCAGTAGGCGATCTCGCTGTTGCTCCTGCCGGATTGCAGCAGCGTGGAAATCTGCTTTTTATCCGCTTCATCCATCAGTCCATGAGCCAATACATCCCGCAAGTCCTGATCTGCCTTGTCCGGGTCAATAGGAAGAAATTCGGTATAGTAAGCATTGCGGCGGTCTGCCCGAAGCAGCTGCTCGAACTGTTCTTTGCGCTCTGCCCGGTAGATGGGATATACCATCCCGGTGGGCAGAAGCTGTACGGTGTCCTCCCGCAGCTCGGTGATCTGATAGGCGTCATCCTCGATATACACGGTATCGCCCACGGCATAGACCGGGGCGGCTGGGTCATAGGAGGTTCTTTGCGGAATTGGGCGGCGAACTGCGTCATATTCCTCATCGGAAATGGAAACTTTGGAAGTCTGCTCTGTCTCGGCATCTGCGATCTGCCCTACATCCGACACCACCTGTTGGATAAATGGGTCATTGTCCAGTTTTTCCGGGTCTGCCACCTGTCCGTTGACAATCCCTCTTTCCTCCAGGGCTTCCCGGATGGCGATGGGGTCGATGTTGTCAAAACGTTCCTGTTCTTCTTCGGTATAGAACCGGTCCTCCTGAATCAGCTGGGCAAGCCTGCGCTGTACCTTCGGCCAGGGCAGCTGCGTTTCCTCCGGGCTTCCGGCACGGACAACGAACGGGATGTTGCTGCCACTGTATTCCTGAGCCAGCCATGCAGCGGTATCTTTCTCTCTTGCATGGTCTTTCATATAACGGACGACAGCATGTTTACTCTCGATATTGCCGTTCCATGCACAAATGGCAGTATCAATATCTTCCTGAGAAAGAGGGCGCAGAAGTTCATGGAGCTTTGGATAGGTTTCGTCGATCACTTCCCGGTGCAGTCGCTGTCGGAACTCCGGCACATCCGAATAGAGGCGAATCAGCTCCATATCCTTAGAACCAAGGACCGCACGGCGCACAGCGGCATTGCCCTCGATGACAACATTTTCACGGTCAGAATGCCCGCAGGCATTGCGGTATGCGGCATCCTCGGAAATGGCGGCAGTCACCACAGTCTTATACTGCTCAAACTGCTCCCGAAGGGTAGGCTTTGGCGTTTCTTCCTCCACCTCCGGCTGCTGAGCTTGGATGGCATCTTCTTCTGCCAATTCCTTTTCAGCCTGGATTTTGTCATACTGCGCCTGTTCCTGTTCGGTAAGATAGCGGCCTTTCTGGACAAGAGAGGTAATGCGCTTGGCAACCTTTTCCCAGTTCAAGTGAACATCCGGGCAGTCCTGCTTTTTATAGTGCAACCCTTTCCCGTCGTGATCTTCACCGCTGTGTGTTGCGCCGGACAGGGCATGAGAGCGTCCGCCAATGCCATACTCGTCTTTGAGGAATCTCACTTTTTCCTTATCCGTATGGTTTTCCATGAAGAACGCATAGATACGGCCTTTTCCTCCGGCGAAACTGCTTCCGCCGGTCATGGCGGCGTCGATCTCATCCTCGGTAATAAAGTGCTGGACGGTTGGCACTTGGGAAAGCTCTGAAGAAAAGGTCCTGCGGGGCAGGTCAAGGTCCTTCAGGTTCTCCCAGATCTCCCTCGGTCTATGATAGTGAAAACGCAACAGGTCACGGTCCTGCTGATAGGCAGTCCAGAAGGCAGCGTATTCTTCCTTGAGGGTCTGGCGGAAAGCCGGTTCACTCAGCTGCTCCATCAGGCGGCGGGTCTCCTCCGGGAAACCATTGCCTTTGATCTCTGACAGGCAGGACAAATATCCGGCTTCTCTGGCATCCTCACTGAGATCGTGATACAGATACCAGAGCTTTTCTGAAAGGAGGGAGCGTTCATAGCCTGCCGCTTCTGCAAGCTCCACATTGGAGGCAAACTGACCACTTTCCAAAAGCTCCCCGATACGCTCTGCGGCGCTCTCCCAGGAAATGACCTGGGCAGACCTGTCATAACGGACAGACTTCCCATGTGAAAGATGGATACCATCCTCGGCATACCATGCGCTCACACTGCCAAGGCCATTGCCGCCGTGGTACAGCGTTTTCAGTATCTCGGCAATCTCAGCGGTGGTTTTCTGCTTTTCAAAGGCTGCAACCACACGCTCCCTTTGACGGTCTGTATTGCCGCCCAAACGCAGCACATGGTCGATGTCATTTTGGGCAAAAGAAAAAGCAGAGGATGTATGCGCTACATTCTCTGCTTCATCTATGGATTGGATCTGTTCCGCTTCGGAGAGGAACAGGTTTAGAGTCAGCTGTTGATAAGCTCCGCCATCAGGATTTCCTCGGCCTGAGCTTTGCAGGTGTTCATCAGCCCCACCCACTTCATGGGATCGCTGGCTTTCAGTTCCTCGGTGGCTCCCGCTTCCTTCGCCAGCTGGGGCATCATCTGCTCCAGTCTGCTCTGGGCGGTCTCGTCGATCTCCAGAAGGTGCGGGTACAGCTTCTCGCTCAGCAGCATCTGGTTGTAGAGGATGGGACGGTGTTCCTTCAGGTAGGTTTTCCTCATCCTTCCGTACTTGCCCAAGGGTTTCTCCGGCTGCTGGCTCAGCTTCAGGTCGGGAATCAGATAGTCTCCGTTCTGGATATAGGTCATGGGATTGTTCATCTTGTTTGCTCCTTTCTTGGTTGGCTTCGCGCTCTGCATTTCGGACGGTAACGCCGATCTGCCGCAGCACCTGCTGGTTGATCTGGCTGACCGCTGTTCCCAGCGCTCCGATGGTTGCCGGAGTATTGAAATCAAAGATCGCCATGAAATCTTCGTGGTCGAAGTAGCGTTCCGGCTCCAGTCCACAGCGGGACATCAAAGCGTAAGTGATACTGACGGTGGCTGCTGCCTTGAACTGTACTCCGATGTTAAACTCATCATATTCCTCCAAAAAGGAACCGTCAACGATATAGAAGAAGTCCTGCTGATGCTCCGTCCAGTATTCCTCAGCCAGTTTTCCGGCTACCTCGGTGAGCTGTCCGGCAAGGTCATCACCGGAAACATCATAGGTGCGCTCAAGCATGGCCTGCACCGAATCCAAATGGCGCTCCTCCAGCTGCCACAGCCAGGGAGTGCGGGAATGTTCACGGGTTCCGGTGTCGGAAATATCAAAAACATAGCGCAGGCGGGGCCTGTCCCCGGAATCGTCCACCAGAGCAATTCCCTTGGAGCCGCGCCTTACATACCGGCCCATCTTTTCATTCCACAAATCGTACTCTGCACAGGCGGTGGCGTCCGGACGCTGGGCGTAGATCATCAACTGCTCATGGAACGGGTACTTGTAAAGTCGGGAAGCAGTGGTGAGAAACCCTGCCCATTCCTGCCAGCTCCCCGTGAGCTGCGTTGTTACCTTCTCCGCCATCTGTGCATATAGTTCAGCTTTGGTTGGCATAGTGTTCTGTCCTCCTTTCAGTTTTGGGGTAAAAAGGTGGGGTGGCATATTGCCACCCCATCCCTGCGATTATAGTGTTTACTGGTCAAAATCCGGATACAACTCCAGCTCGGCAAACTCGGCATCACTCATGGCCTGGAGCTTGCCCAGTGCGCTGTCTGTCAACTCCCGCAGCTCGGTTTCCTCCGGGGCCAGCTCGCCGCGCATCTCACGCAGGCTGTCGATCAGTCCGGTGCGGCTACCGGTATTGTAAATGCACATCAGGTTCATTTCCTCAAAAGTAAAGTTTCCCATATCAAATCTCCCTTTCCGCACTCTTTTTGGGCGCTGTCTTTTTGTGTTCTGCCTTGGGCTGGCTTTTCAGCTGCTCCATGACGGACTTTTTCTTTTCCCGTTCCTCCCGATGGGCAGCGGCAGCCAGATCCATCAGGGAAATGGGCTGACCGCTGCGGGCCTGCTGTTCCAGCTCTGCCACCGTAGGCTCTTTTGCGCCATTGTTGATGATACCGTCGATCATGCCGTAATCGTCCTCCACGGCCATCTCCGCATTTTTCAGCGGATTTTCCGGCAGGAATCCGGGGATCTGGGTAAAACCAACACTGTCACAGTAATGACAGGATACCTTACCGTCCTGCTTGATCGCAACGATGTCACTAACACTCATAGAAGGACTGTGAAAATCCGCCGGCTTTTGCAGATTAAACTGCTCATATAGTTTTTCCAGCTGCTCCGGTACCGTGCCAGACTCCCTCAGCGGAGCTGTGTAAATGAGGTCATAATTGCTGCGGTCTATGGAAATGTCATGGGACTTTAACCAATCCAGATTCATAAAGCGCACATTCTGCGGATCGTCACGGCTCACCTGATAGATGGCAAAGCAATCTCTGTTCTGGGATAGAAATGCCTGTTCGCGTTCCTGCTGATGTTCCTGACGCTCCATGACCTTTTCGTGGAACTGAGGGCTTTTCTCCCATTCCTCACGGTCCACGCCAAAAAGACCGCCATGATCCATGATTTCCTGCGGGTCAAACACCATGCTCTCCGTATTGTCCTCATGCAGCACATAGACGGTCAAACCGGCGGCATCCAGTTCCAGCGCCCGTTCTCTGGTAACAGGGAGCATCCCATCATAGGAGTAGCCGTATTCCTGCATATCTGGTGTGGAGACCTGCTCATCCGGCATGGGGTATTCATCCAGTGCCTGCTCCTGTGCTTCCGGCAGCTGGGAAGAAGCAGCCATCTGACTGGCCTCTGCCTGCATCTGCTGGTAGGCAGCTTCCTGCAAGGTCTCAATCATGGACAACGGTGCGTATTTTACCGAGTCTCTGCCCAAATCGTTGTCATCACAAATCTGGAGAACTGCCTTCATGCGGGAAATCTCCGGCATATCCAGCTGACCACCATCCAGCTCTTTCATGGACGCGGCATCGTAAAGGGTATAGTCCCAGCCGCTGTCACAGGACTGGATATGAAGATAGGTGGCATCGTCAATCAGAAACAAAGCCTCCTGCTGGTTGGCGTCCGCCCCCAGCACTTCCATTTCCGGCATTGCCGCAGCCAGTTCCTTTACCGCTTTTTGCACCAGAGGATTATCACGGTAATAGTCGATTGCCTGGATGCTGTCCAGGTCAATGGTCTGGCCGGTCAAAATCGGAAAAGGTCCTTCATAGTCGCTTCCGTCTTTCAGCTCAAAACCAATGCCCTTGATCCCGTTCATTCGTTCTGCCGGAATCTCCTGATAAATGCGGATTGCTTCCTCCAAAGACAGGTTATCGTGGTATTCTCCGAGGTTTGGAAATTCCATGCACTCTGCTACATAGTAGGTCAGATCGCCGGTCTGCTGTCTATCAGATACCTTAGCGGCATCTTCTGGCTGCTCTATCGGGGCGGGTTCCGGCTCTACCTTTGCATGAGGGTCGATTCCGCGCTCTTTGCAGATTTCCTTATAGTGGCGCTCAATGTCGGAGATCAAAGTGCCGGAGGTTTTGTTGATGGTCTCCAAACTGGCTCTCAGCTCTTTCAGCTCTTTGCCCTGGCTCCAGCTTGCAATATAGCCAAAGCTGTTTTCTCCTGTCTCGATGCCAAAATATTTGCAGACTGCATAGGAGATGCTTTCAGCCTCCACTTCTTCCGTGTGACGGTTTTTGATTGCCTGTTTTTCTGCGGTTGCATCTTCCTCAACTGCAAGACGCCATTCAAACTGATTTTCGTCCACATAACGCCAATCCATATCAGAAGCAAACTGTTCGGCTTCTTTTTCTGTGGCAAAATCCAACTTGAAATCATGCTTGGTTCCACCTTCACTCTCCTGCACAACCTTCCATGACGGTAGCATTTCATATTTTTTAGGGTCATGGAGCTTGCTGTGGGCAATCTCATGAACCGTGGCCGAAACCGTCTGCACCTCGCTCATGCCTTGGCGAATGGCAATTTTCTGATGATCGGCAGAAAAATAGCCGTCCGTATCAGCAGCCATTGCTTCAAAAGTAATCGGCACCGGTGCGCTGCGGCGCAGGGCCTCCATGAATGCCTCATAATTTGGCACATTGCCGGAAAGGGATGATGCAAGCTCCGGCAAAGGTTTCCCGTCGGTCTGACTCACATCAAAGACCTTGACCGGACGAAACATGGGAATCTCGATTTCTTTTTCCTCTGTGACGATCTTTCCGTCTTTATCCAGAATCGGAGCCTTGGTATCTGGGTCCAGCTTCTGCTCCTCGATTTTCTTCTTATACGGTGTGGGAGCGATGATGGTAATGCCATGCTCGCCCTTTTTTACATGACGCTCAAACTGGTCTTTCCACTTATTGTATCCGGCTACCAATGTGGCGTCCGGCTTCTGCATATAGATGAGCATGGTGTTGTTTACCGAATAGCGGTGGAAGCGGGACATGACGGACAGATAGCGCATATACTTTTCACTCTCAAACAGTTCTTTGATGCCCTGCTCGATGCCATCTGTGATTTCCCTTAGCCGTTCTCGGTTGGTGGGTTTGTTCTCAGCCATGATTTTCAATCTCCTTTCCAAGTGTGTGATTTCTGCTGTGTGTTCTGCAATCCATGCCTTTTGTTCTTCTTCACTTTCATAAAGAAAAAGGTCCAGCAGGTACTCTACATAGGGTTTCTTCTGGATTGCTTCCACAAAGCGGGGGTGCGGTTCTTCCTCCGGTGTCCTGGGAGAACGGTCGGCTTCCCATTTTTTCAGCAGATAGTAGTAATCAGACAGTACACGATAGCAGCGCTGTCGATCTTCCCGAAACTTCTGTGCCTCGGTTTTTTGCCGGACATATCTCCTGCGGGGCGGGGCCTGACTGTCATAGATCAGGCCAAAGTCCTGTGCCAGTTTCTCCGCCGCTTCTTTTGGGGAGAGGTCAAAGAGCTTTGCGGTAAAGTCGATCACATCCCCATCTTCACCGCAGCCAAAGCAGTGGAACCGCTGGTCTACCTTCATGCTGGGGTTCTTATCATCGTGAAAGGGACAGCAGGCCATGCCAGTTCGACTGACTTTTATCCCGTAAAACTCTGCCGCTTCTCTGGTGCTGACCGACTGCTTGACCGCTTCAAATACATTCTCTGCCATGTGCCTTTAACTGCCGGACTTTTTCACAGGGGGCTGGTATCCGGCGGCTTTCGCACGCTCACTGGCAGCTTTGCGACGCTCGGCGCTGTATGGCTCCCGGACTGATACACACCGCTTGGGGACGGTAAAGTTATGGGCGTCCTTTCGGGTGATCTGGTCGGGGTGCTTTTTTGCCAGCAGTTCCAGCTTCTCCATCAGATGGGGATCGTGGGTGTAGACCTCAGCCATTGGTTCTGCCTGGTTATAGAGGAGAATGGTTTCCCGTTCCACTAAAGAGAGCTTCATCGGCTGCCTCCTTTCCGCTGGTCAAATTCCAGCTTGAAGTTGGCATACTGTCCATCGTCCTCCAAAACCACAGTGGCATCGTAGGTCTTGCCGGTTTTCTCCGAATATAACCCCGTCACACGGACACGGCCATCGTTCAGCAGCGCAGACACCACAGCCTTGGTCGGCTGTTTTTTCTTGGCAGCCCACCATTTGTTGTTTTTCCAGATTGCAAATTTGCAAGAATCATTCTGACAGAAGAAGCCTTTTTGCAGTTCTGCAACTTCACCGCCGCAGCGAGGGCATTTGCCCACCACCTCACGGGGCGGAGTGAACAGGTACTCAGTTCCCTTGATGACCTGATAAGTCCCCACCAGATCTTTCAGCATGGTGCTGATCCCGTCCAGAAACTCCTCTGGGGCAAGCTGCCCGCGCTCGATCTCGCCCAGGCGATACTCCCACTCGGCAGTCAGAAGCGGCGATTGCAGTTGTTCCGGCAGCACTGTGATCAGGGAAACTGCATCGTGGGAAGGGAGAAGCTGCACCGTTTTCCTGCTCTTTTTTCGTTCCAGAAAACCGGCAGATACCAGCTTTTCCAAAATACCGGCACGGGTGGCCGGTGTCCCCAGACCTTTTCGCTCGGCGTCCTCCGGCATATTCTCTTTTCCGGCAGTCTCCATTGCGGACAACAAGGTATCCTCCGTAAAGTGCTGAGGCGGACTGCTTTTGCCTTCTTTGACGATTGCCGCAGCAACCGAAAGGGTCTGTCCTTCGGTCAGCTCCGGCAGAGCTTTCTCTGCGCCCTCTTTTTTCGGCTCTGCATCCTTCATTTTGGCACGGTAAGCGTCCTCCAGTGCTTTCCATCCGGGATGCTTCACCGTTTTTCCTTTTGTGGTAAACTCCCCACCGGCACACGCTGCAATCACAACAGTTTCCGAATAGATATGGGGCTGGGCTACGGCGCACATCAGACGCAGGGCCACCAACTCCAGCACCGCTTTTTCTCCCGCAGGAAGGGCAGAAAGGTCTGCATCCTTGAGATTTCTGGTAGGGATTACTGCGTGGTGGTCGGTTACTTTCTTATCGTTGATTACCGTCTGCGGATCACAGGTAATGGCGATTCCTTTGCGAAACGGCATAGCATTGGCAACCAGATTCACCAGCACCGGCAGGCTGTCTGCCATATCACCGGTCAGATAGCGGCTGTCAGTACGGGGATAGGTGCAAAGCTTCTTTTCATACAGACTTTGCAGATAGTCCAGGGTCTGCTGGGCTGTAAATCCAAGCAGGCGGTTGGCATCTCTTTGCAGAGTAGTCAGGTCATAGAGGGCAGGCGGCTTTTCAGACTTTTCCTTGCACTCCACCTTTTTGATCGTGACAGCTGCACCCTGACAGGTTTCTTTCAGCTGCTCAGCAGCGGCCTTATCCGCCATGCGCTCCCCAGATACGGTAAGACCGGGCAGCTCCAGCGCCACGGTATAAAAGGGAATCGGCTGAAAGGTGTCGATCTCAGCTTCTCGCTGAACAATAAGCGCCAGCGTCGGGGACATCACGCGCCCGATGTTGAGGGTTCGGTGATACAGCACGGAAAAAAGCCTTGTCGCATTGATTCCCACCAGCCAGTCGGCCTTGGCACGGCAGAGGGCAGCATCCCGAAGTCCGTCATAATCCGCACCGGGGCGCAGGTTTGCAAAGCCTTCCCTTATGGCAGAGTCCTCCATCGAAGAAATCCAGAGCCTTTTCATCGGCTTCTTGCAACCTGCCAGCTCATAGACGCTACGGAAGATCATCTCGCCCTCGCGTCCGGCATCACAGGCATTTACCACTTCCGTCACATCCGGGGCATTCATCAGCTTTTTGAGAATATCAAACTGCTTTTTCTTATCTTTTCCTACCACCATCTGCCAATGTTCCGGCAGGATAGGCAGATCATCATATCGCCACTTGGCATACTTTGGGTCATAGCTGTCTGCATCCGCAAGACCGGCCAGATGGCCCACGCACCAGCTGACACGCCAGCCGTTACCCTCCAGATACCCATCCTTACGAGCAGTTGCACCGATTACCGTAGCCAGACTTTGTGCAACCGATGGTTTTTCAGCGATTACCAGTTTATATCTCATCATCTTCAGCCTCCCATTCTTCCCGCACAGGCGTGTGCAGTTTTTTCTCTATGCTGTTTTCCTCATCCAGTAGCAGGTTATAACCAAACCGGTAGTCATAGCGGTACAGTTTCCCCAGCAGGTCATTGATGATGATACGGCAAGCCAAAATGACACGGGTTTTATCCACCTGCATCAGCTGGTAGCGTTGATAATTGCTGTAATATTCTTCGTGACGGCGGGTATTGCAGGCGGCATCTTCAAGTAAACTATCTACTGCATCCTGACAACCATCTTCTTTTTCCCCTTCCATGCAGTTCAGAAGTTCCATCATCAAAGGAAAGCTCTGTTCATCCATAGGAGCTTCTGCTGCAAGAAAACCGATCAAAGCGGATAAGAGCAGCCGAGCCGCCGTCTGTTCTTGTTCCGTCAGCACGGCCATTGTTTTCTCCACATTTGGCAGGATCTTTTCTTTCACAAAATCTGCCGCGTCACCGGAATAAAGCTGACGGATAGAATCTATGGACAATGAAACTGTCACGGTATCTAAGGAGAAATCAAAGGGGTCATCTTGCTTTGGCTTTCTCCGAAGTTTGTTTAACATGGTAGAAAGAATGTCGCCGCCAAAATACACGGCGATCACCAGCAGGTCAAAAACAGCAATCAGCTTGATAAATATAATCAGAACACTCATTTTTTTCGTTTCCTTTCTTTGAGCCAGCGTTCCATCTCACGATGGCAGATACCTACGCAGGGACTTCCATAATTCCCGCAACCATAGCAGG